>Ga0209367_1000503_pt1 | contig 39442 bp, 27 predicted proteins | sample WorMetLIZISLAND2_FD_187412 | JGI IMG/M metagenome (GOLD analysis project Ga0209367, IMG submission 187412) | Marine gutless worms symbiont microbial communities from Max Planck institute for Marine Microbiology, Germany - Olavius geniculatus... ...
GACCTTGGGGCAGCCCACAGTGAAGATTTCGTGATCCTAGCTTGCACCGTTTTGATACAGATCACGAGTGTGACAGACAGACGGACAGACAGACAGACAGACAGACGGACGCCCAGACGATGGCAAAGACGCGCGAAGCATTCTGCTTTCGCGCGTAAAAAGTTATAACGCTAATCAATTATGATGTGTTATAATGTATCAATGGAGTGGATAAGTAAACGTTCGTTTTCATCGCAGGAAAACTTCAAACTTCTTTGCCTAGCCTATGGTTCAACAATAAGGTCTTATTTAGCGTTGAGAAAAAAAAAGCTTTGGAATAAATGGAAACAGAACAACGATGATAGCGTAGAAATACAGTATAAAAGGCAAGTTAATAAAGCTAGCAAAGCAGTAAAAAGAGCAAAAAAAGTTTGAACGTAAATTAACAAACGATATAAAACATGATTCCAAGTCTTTTTTTACATATGTGAAATCAAAAACAAAAGTTAAAAATTCAGTTGGTCCTTTATTAAACGATAATAGGGAACTGGTCAGTGATGATCAGGAAATGGCTGAGATGTTAAACACATATTTTGCCACAGTTTTTACACGAGAGGACTGTGACCATCTCCCTAGAGTTACAAGAAATTCGAGCTAATGCTCAGGGGACGCGCGAAAGCCTATAGCAGTTCCTGTTCAGTCTATCTCCAGTCATTTCGTCGCGACTTTTACCGGGGTACCGCTCTTTGATGCCATCGTGCGCAGGTTTCCTTGAACCTAGAAAATCAAGACTTGGACCATCGAAATCTACGTTAAATGCTGAAAATTTCATTCGCAGCTTATCCATGTCTATCTCAATCGGTTTCGACGCAATTCGCTCTTGCAATGTGTCTCGCAGCCTGAAATTGCCAAAAAAATCCATAAAACCCCCTATTTTGGCGTTCAAGTTCATTCAAGGTCATTGAATTTGGCGCCAATCGAGAGCCAGTGTTCGACTTCCTATTAGTGATTAATAGTAACCTAGGCCCTATCTCGCACCGTTACTGAGATACAGCGACTTATTGGCCAAAAATCGCGAATTTTGCGCACTTCCCTCTCATTTAGCGCCCTCGTTCGGGGTGACCCCCTTCGATTTTATGAAAAAGCTTTACGGTTCCTGAAACTAGAGTCTTCCAGGCAGCCGACGGTGAAGATTTGGTGATCCTATAGCTTGGACCGTTTTTGCCTGATCCACCCGTGTGACAGACGGACAAACAGACGGACAGACGGACGGACAGAATTGCGATGGCTAAGACGCGCTGAAAGCAGTAGCTGCTTTCGCACGTAAATATGTATTCTGTGCTGATAAATCTCAGAGTTCAAGTAGTTTTACGATTGATTCAAATGCCGTTAAAGCTAAATTGTGTAAATTAAAAAATAATAAGCCGCTAGGTATTGATTCAGTTGGCAGTAGAATGCTTATTGAAATGGCTAACGAAATATCTGTCTTTTTGGTTGAACTGTGTAATAAATCATTGAAAACAGGTGATGTTCCAAAAGAATGGAAATTGGCAAATGTCACGCCCATATTTAAAAAGGGTAAAAGAAGTAGCTCTGTTAATTACACCAGACCTGTAAGTCTAACAATAATTTATGTAAAGTTTTGGAATCTTTAATACAGCATAAAGTTATAAAGCATTTGGATCTTAATAAATTAATTAAAGATACACAACACGGTTTTGTCAAAAATAGGTCTTGCTTAACAAATCTATTAGTTTTCTTGAAAGAGGTTACTAATTAGGCCTACGTAGATTCTGGGTATCCTCTGGATATTATTTATTTAGACTTTCAAAAAGCTTTTGATAAGGTTCCGCATAAGCGATTCTACATAAGTTAGCTGCACATGGTATTAGGGGTGAGTTGTTACTGTGGATAGAATATTGGCTATCTGGTCGGAAGCAAAGAGTTAGGCTTACATTGAATGGTCAGTGTTCTAGTTGGAAAGATGTTTTAAGTGGAGTTCCACAAGGTTCGGTATTAGGGCCAGTTTTGTTTTTAATTTATATTAATGACAAAAATGTGTCAGTAAAATTTTAAAATTTGCCGATGATACAAAAATATATAGGGTTGTTGACTCACAGGAGGATATTAAAGTTTACGTAGGCCTAATGATTTGAAGAATTTGGTAAAATGATCAGTAGATTGGCAGATGCTATTTAACGCTGACAATTGTAAGATTATATACACATTGGACATAGCAAATGTCATGCTATATGTGTGGCAATAAATTGGAAACAGTAGATGAAGAAAAGTATTTGGGAGAACCTCCAAAATAAGAGGTTCTAGTGAATTTTTCGTGATTTAATTTGGGCTAAGTACGGCACACAATTTAAAAGTAGGCCTAAATTGCACAACGGCTATAGGTAGATCATTCTGCATATGGATTTTTTTCAGCATCAAATTGCGTAGATTTTACCAGTCCAAGTGCCGTCCAGCTATGTTCGATGACACGGGCGTCAAAGAGGGTTACTTCCTTAAAAGTGGTTATTTTACCGCTATGACTCGTCAGCGTGAAAACGGTTGCGGACAGAAGGGCCTACAGACAATGCTTATCATAAGAAGCGCATGTGACGAGCTTTTTAGTGGTGCCAGCATCGATGAGATTAGATGACCTTGAACCCGCAAAAGAGTTTTTAGTTTTTTTGCAATGTTCGGCTACGGCGCACATCTCAAGAGTGAATTGCGCCGAAATTGCTAAAGATAGGCATATGCTTAATTACCAGATCCGCACAACTTGCATATGAAATTTTTAGAACAGAACGTAGGCTAGGTCTACATTTTAACTGTCTGAGTTTTTAATCTTTTGGTTTAAGAAATCTTCCATACGGCCGGAAGCCTTAAATTTGGGTAGGGTCTACTCGATCCTTCAAGACGCATTATTATTTTTATTGTATACAGTATGTTCTACATTGATTGCCTAGATGGCAGGACCGAAGTTGTCGCGCGTCACATGAAATTTGCTCAAATTACTTGTGAAATCAAGCAACATTCAATTCTACTAGCTTTATGAAAAAATTCGCAGTTTCTGGATCAGAACTGTTCACATTAATAAGTTCGCAAAAATTATGGTTGCCGTGCCACGTCATGAAATAAAGTAGGCCTATGAAGAGCAGAAAATGGCAGTGAACGGAAGTTATGAAATTGAACACTGACGATAAACATTCCAAAATAGATCCTGATGTCAATTTCTAGTTTATTATTATAGACAAATAAACATAATAAGAGGCAGATTGATTTGGACGTCGTCCACGTCTTAAAATTTGGGCGAACAGGCTGAAATTTTTGGGCGTATTTACGCCCAAACGCCCGCTATTGAAAACCATGCCTTTGAGTTTGAAGTTCTGCAGCCAACACCGTTAAAAGTCAAAACTCTTTCAGGCCTAAGCTGTGTCACTGTCTGCTGCTATCAAGATCACTGAGATTACAGCTCTTGATCAGAACTTGCCATAGTCGATTAACTGATTTTCGCTAATAGACAGAAAGAAACACATTAAAAAATAAACTAAATCAGTGATATTAATCTGTGTGTTGTGCAACCATGCGCTGTCACGCCATAGTTTATCCCATGTGTTTGGAATGTTGCATAAATGCTCCAAAACATTCCATGATTTCGTTCAGTACAGCCTCAACCGCTTTGTTTTCCCTGGCAGCGTGTTCATTTACATATTCGCGTTGGTAATTGTGCGCGCTTTGCCGTCATTGGTCAGGTGGAAGCTCATTATAATAATTAATGACAGGTGCTCTAATGTGATTGGTCGGGACAGGGCCTATGCTGACCTTTGTCCTTGCGCTGTAGCCAACGACGCGCCGCCCAGAGTTGGTTTTTAGAGCGTCGAAGGAAGAATCTCCATTTTGTTTGGCATCTAAATTGCGATTTTGACAGCGTATTTAACGGTAACTACAGTTTTTGCGGTTGCATCCAGCTAGCGCCGTACGCGCCAAATAGTTCTAGGTCGGTTAGCGGTTGAATCAATGTGCGCGTTTGGTGATAATTGGTATAAATTTTTGAAATTTGTGCTACTAAGTTATCGCTGCTGCGCCAGTCGTAGCGTTAGCGTAGCTGCTGTTGATCGGTCATGGGCAGTTTGCCTGGATCATTGCATCAATTTTCTCGGTTTTTCTGTCCATAATTTTTTATTACCAAGTAAATCTGTAACAAATTTTCGTAGAAAAACATTGTTTCGTTCTGTTCGTGATGATATTAAAGGTGAAATTCGAACTTAGAGAGAGTAAAATGAGCCTTGTAGCTGTGGAGTTGCACTTGGATGCCGGCAATATATCACTGGGTTGAACTGTATTTGTGGAGTAAAAATTTGATTATTTGATTGTTCTGTGTTATTTTGTTGATAGACGATTGAGTAGCAATGGCAAAGGCAAAGAAACCAGAAGTAGCAGGAGCTGATGGTAAGCTTATGTTGTTTTTCATTGATGTTGTTTTTCATTGATATTGGTTTTCATCTAAACTCGTTGGTCTGATATTTTTTCTATTACTGTGTACATGTTTTACTAGCAGTGGCCTACATGAATTGTTGTAATCGTGCAATATAGAGTCTGTAGAATTGAAGATTGTTAATATTACTTTGTTCTGTTTGTTAATTGATAATTTATTAGTATTTTCATATGCTGTTAATGTCTCTTAGTTCTCTACTTTGTTCATTCTGAGTCAATATTCATGCATATTTGCTGGTCAGAAGTCTGAATGTACTCTTTAACCGATCAGTGTTGGTGATAAAACTGTGGAACTATAGTTAGCTAAGTTGCTACTTGGCATGCTTTTGATGATGTGACATCAGACATAAAACCGAATTGTTATGTCAATAATATTGACATTGAATGAGATGCTGTGGTACGGGTAATGAAAATTTTGCTTCATAAGGAAGACAGTACACAGGATTGAAAAACCCAGTTTTTTTGACAAAAAATAAGACCACTTCAGTTGGGTTTTGGGGTTAAACCTGGTTTTATTAATTTGACTTGGCCCAACCTGATGATTTTTGAAGTTTTCATGAGTAAGTTAATAGAATGAGTACAGCTAGAAAGAAGTGAGATACTATTCATATCGAGTAAATGTGTACATAATTTTCAATTCCTGGGTTTAAATTTTCAAAAACCACCATGATAAAACATTTCATTACTTAGTGAAACATTTTTGAATTTAGTTTGGGGTGGGTAGGTCCGGTTCATTTACCCAATGAAAATGTTTTTTGGCATGTGGCCAGCACCCAACTGATGTGTACCGTAATACAAAAATATGGATCACAACATTTGCAGAACTAGAAATCAGTCGTAGCCCGTAGGTACCTCCGCCAAGGCAAAGCTATTCACCAGGTGGCGTCACCATATTCACTTTGCCAGCAGTCTCGCTTATGCCCCCTTTAACGCAATGGTAACGAAAATTTCAAAGTGATCCAGAATCCAGGATTCCTGCCGGATCACACCCAAAATTGAATCACTGGTAGTTTGTGCCATGCCCGACATACCCTCGAAATTTCAGAAAGATCCGTCTATAACTTTTTGAGTTATCTTGCTAACAAACAGACAAACAAAAACCGGCAAAAACATAACCTCCTTGGCGGAGGTAATGATAGAAGGTGAACTGAACCTTCCATCCCTATTGGGTAGGTGAACTGAATATCGGCTTTCCTGGTAGATCACATTCATCTGTGTCAGGTGGCAGGTAAGAGAGTTATCGCACACCATGGCTGTGAGGTGGGCTCCCATGATAAAGAGCTGTAGTAGACATCGAGTAACCCTTTGTTAGAATAGCATGTATCATGTTGTATGATTTTCTGCTCGCGTGTGAATTGTAGCGGCAAAGGCCGAGGGAGCCAAGAAGAAGGCAACAAAAGCCAAGCGCGGCAAAGTCGCCAGTAAGCCACTTACCTACTTTTATTTCTGACCCAATATTTTTGAGACTGTTTAGCTATTTAGCTGTAACAGATCAAATGCTGGCATTGTTGGTTTGGTCTCTGATTGTAAAATTGGTACCAGTATATTTGGAATGTGTGAATGCTTATTAAGTTGATCCACCCTGCAGCGATTTCAGTGTGTAGTTATAGTTTTAGTTTCCAACTCCTAGGTGCTTAGAAATTCGTACAAAATCGATCATAGAACCAAATCTAGTACCAGTTGGTAAACTGTATGCATTTTTTGAAGTGCTGTAACATTTAAGAGTCATTGGAAGTGGTAATGTGTTATTTATGCTGTTTACTACTGACGAGATTGAGAGTAATGATCTTTAAGTTACAGTTTGACCTATGAAGTGCAGATGAACATGCAGAACAGATGCCATCATTTATTTGCCACAGAAATTGAACACTGGTTGCCAAGTTGAGACTACAACTGATTAATGTGGACTGGACAATTATTACATGGCTGTTCTAATTGGCTGCATTGCACGTCCTGCCTTTAGTGTTTTTCTCTTTTTCGCTTATGGGCTTAAAGTTTCAACTCTAAAACGATATGTTGTGGATTAACCAAAATTGATGTAAATGTTCCTGTTAGCAAGCACAATGGTAATTAGTTTGCCAGTTTTGAACTAAAAGGTCAGAGTTACGTTGAACATCTCTGTGCAGATATGGCTGTATAATGTTGCCACTAGCAGACATAGTCATTTAGGTTGACTGCTCGACTGATCTAATGAAGTTAACCTGTTATCATCTACGTTCGTCCCTATAATTCAAATGAAATTTGGTGTGCAGGTAGAGATTGACGAGTGGTTTACCACATGACCCCAATTCGAGGTCAAGTCATAAGACCTTGAAAGTTGAAAATTCTTCCATTTTCAAAGTCTCTCCTCCCCTGTTTACTATGGGAGCTGGCACATGACTACTGATTCTTCAGATTTAATGGGACTCAATTTTTATATTTGGCTTTTTTTGTGTCACTGTCTGGTGAACTTCACTTGTATGGAGGAGTCGACTGCAGTCCCTTACAGGGTGATATTTTTCTAGTTTTGGTTTGTGTTAAGTCTAATGTGTGGTGGTGTGAACACAGAGAAGGGAAAGAAGAAGGCGGCAAAGAAGCCGAAAGCGAAGAAGGCAAAGAAATAAAGCATCGATTGCTAGCCCATTGGGCCGGCCCACAATGCAGTGCAAATAACTGACACTTTGCGTATTGCATCGTCGCTGTGTTGTTGTTGCCATTGGTCGGAGTTATTATTTCTCATGAAGCAGGGAGGACGTCGTAGCATAGCCAGTGCTGCTTACATATGTACAGCACTCTAGTTTATATCTGTTATTATCTATGTTGCATTGTTACCTGCGTGTGTGTTTATGACTGTGTCAAGAGCCCTCCATTTTTCTTACGTTTCATTCCTTCTTATTTGATAAACTTAATTCAAGTTGATTACATATAAAAAATAGAACTTGTTACGGAGTAAACATTTGTTTGATCCACTGCAAAATTTGTCAGTTCGAGCGTTCCTGCAATTTATTCACAGAATGGTTTCATTATACAATCATGTCGTCCAAAGCTGCTTAAAGCACGTCAATGGTGAATTATTTTCCTAGTGTGTTTGTTGTGACTGTCGGAGGCACAATCTTCATGCACATGTTGTATGCTTCTGAATTTGTTTTTTTCTGTAGTTAGTTGTTATTGCTGTTCATACTTGTATGTAAAATTTTTATCTGATTTTATCGTAAATCAGCGTTTGCTGGCTGGAAAATTGTGAAATTATAACAAAAAAATTTGATCCAATGCATATTTTACTCTGCCTTATTTCTGCTTATGCGGCACATAGCATATTGATCAAGATTTTTGGCTTACTAATCGTTTTCAGGTGATAATATGGCAACAGCATGGACTACCGTGAAGTTTATAGTATTGTTGTTGGAGACAAATTATTTATCATTGTCTGCAGTAGTGCACGCAAGCCTACATAGTGTGTATTGTGTGTTTGTAGCCGTTGTGTTAGAGTTAGTTCATTACCGTAGTGGGACTTTTGTTATTCTCAACTGGCAACCACATTGATCCTGGCACATGATGGTTTGTTGGTCTCATTGAAACATTTGATTTGTGTTTACATTGTAGATGAAAAACATTTCTGTTTGTTCGTTGACTTTGGCATTACATTCTGCAGGGTGATGATTGGTTGCCAGTTTTTATAAGAAAGGCAGCTAAACTGTTTTGTCGGAAATTAAAAAAATACAGCATATATAATAATCAGATTTTATTCTGCATTATACTTCACTGCTGGAATATGATAGTCCTGCAGTTCAATAAAATCTTTCTGGTTAAAGGCTGGCTGATCTTATGGCTAATGTACAATAAAGAGCTGCATTAGTTTTATGCACAGCTAATATAACAGATCATCACAAATGTAGGGCACTAATAAGCTCGCTATTATGAGGGTCATTCGATAAATAAGTTACAAAACAGCATTATTCTGTTAGTTTTCCAAATATTTAAAATCTGTGAGTTTTATGATGGTGACGTCATTTATAAACGTTAAATACGGCGACGTTGCCACTGAAATCTTCTCGTAACAAACAGCATGCGGTTATTGTAGTTTTGTAGGCCAAAAAAATGCAAATCCGATTCACTCTGAGATGCATCCTGTATGTGGCGACAAGTGTTTGCAAAAATTTGTATCATACCGAGGTGCAATCAGTTGTTCTTCAGAGGCATGGACAGCAGCCAGTGTCGTTCTTAGTATCTGGCATTCAGAAGTTTGTTGACAGAGGACAATGTTTGAGCGAACTTGGACGATATGTTGAAACATGAAAATTTAAAGAGGTGGCATTAAATTCATAAGTTTATTCATTTTTTTATTCGTACATTGTTTCACTCTTGCAAGTTATGATAGATTACTGGTGGGGAAAATAATACACGTGCGGGCTGTGTTCTGTGAACAGATGACGTCACAATAATGACATCATCGAAAAAATTTCTACATGTGTTCAGAATGAAATTACCTACAAAACATATATTTCGTATTTTTTAGATTTGCAAAACTGACAGAATTATGCTGCTTTGTAACTTACAGGGTGCGGCAGAAAAAAGTGGACCCCTAAATTTTTTTGCCGTTTTCTCAGCAACCGTTTGGGATTTTAATATGAAATTTTACACCTTTATTTATTGAAACCTTCTACATCTAACTGCCAAGTAAAATGTGATTCTGTTGAAAAACGACAAAGTTATAGACTTTTTAACATGACCGTCTACCGATTTTTCAGCATTCATAGATGTTCATGCTAAAAATGCTATTTAATTTTCAAAAACTGGTTACACGTTACTGCCAATGACGTCACAGTGACGTTTTGATAAACAGCAATTTTTATTGTTCATAAATTATCACTAAATTATCGTTCCTTTAAAGCAATCGCCGGCTGCTCACCAGATTCATCTTCCAGCAGGACGGCACGCTGGGCGCGTCACCACGCACAGCGCACAACGCCGTGTAGCGCACAGAACTGGCTGCAGGCCAGCTATCCAGATTTCATCACAAAAGACCAATGGCCTCAAAATTCGTCGAATATAAACCCAATGGACTATCACGTATGGGGTGCAATGTTGGAGGCTTACTGCAAATTTAAAACAAAGCTGAAAACAAGCGCCGAACTCAAGGAAGCGCTTCAGGTTATCGGGGCAACCTGCCACAGGGACTGATCGACAAGGCTGTAAAAGATTTCTGAAATAAGGCGACTGGAGGCTAGTGTTGTAGCTTGGAGCTGGCGGTGAACACTTCGAGCATTCGCAGTGACAATGGAATTCTGGCATTTGATCATGATTTAACTGTGTTGTTTCAACGATGTTATTAAATGCTGAAAAATCTGTAGGCGGTCATGTTAAAAAGTCTGTAACTTTGTCGCTTTTCAACAGAGTCAAATTTTACTTGGCAGTTAGATGCAGAAGGTTTTAGTAAATAAATCTGTAAAGTTTTAAATTTAAACTGCAAACGGTTGCTGAGAAAACAGCGAAAAACTTTAGGGGTCCACTTTTTTGGCCGCACCCTGTATTTATTGAACTACTCTCGTATACTGCACATTACTTATTGAATGTCGATTTAACTACACCCCTTGTGGTAGCATACACAAAGTGAAATCTGTCAGTAAGCGTTAACTGTCTGAACTGCCTGCTGATCATTTCTGCGTATGTCTATGATGAAAGTTAAGCTCTGAGATCAAATTGTATTCTTTTAACATCAGGTACCAGCATGTTGCTGCTGACAAGTCAGCAAACAGTTAGTGATTTCGTTAAGTCAGCTTTAAACCAAAAACGACTAAAATCTTTGAGACTTTTCACATGAATTTAACTTGAGCTCACCAAAATATGTCTAGCAGAGAGTTTCAAAATGCAATGCATGTTTATTAAGCAAACCACTACAGTTCATTATAATTAAACTAAACAACTAACGACATGCCGTAACAATACATGTAAACGAACTATAAATAAGTACAACATCTAACATTAATCCACATAAACAAACATTGTACAAACAAAGTGAAGTAAATGCATACAAAAATACTCTAAAATCAAGGCACTGGTGACTGAGAAAGTCAAGATACAATATGGTTTGCATATTAATCAAGTTATATAAAAATGTGAATATGGGTGTATTGTGAAATTTTGTTTTATATTGTCTAGCATTGTTACAATAATACAAACCAATAGCATTAAACACTAATAAACTAATGGCAGAACTGACCAGTGAAATTATTTATTACTGTAACACAACTTCTGTGGATCTGTCAGGATGTTGGTAGCCCGTAGACGCCAGTGGATTCTGCTTTTAACAGGGTTCATAGGGTCCTTGAGAAGTCTGAAAGTCCTTGAATTTGAATGTTCCATATTTCGAAATTTTTGCATATTAAAATTTTGAAGAAAGCATTTTTGTGAAATTTGGCATTTCACCATTATTTGGTTATAGTTCACTTGCTTACTTAACAAAACTTCCTACTATGGTGGCATGTATGCTATAGACACAAACAACCAGGGATGTGCACGACACCTTCTGACCCGAGACCAAGACAAGAGGTTGCAGCTTCCGAGACGCTGGCCAAGATCTTGAAGCTCCCGAGAGTCTCGGGAGCTTCAAAATCTCGCCGAGACGTTTTCCGTGACGTATGGTGAAACACATTGACAATTAAAAAATTATACGGATTAATTAACACGCACCATGGTAAGCGCTTTCTATTTGTGATACTGAGGGTTTTTGCACTTTATTTTGACAATAATCATTGAATAATTTTCGGCTTGCACCATAAAGAATTGCAATTGCAGTGCTGTAGACATGAGCCATTATGTTTATCGCAATTTGAAGCAACTGAAATTAGTAAACTACAGCTGATTATAGCCTTATACATCGACTAGGTCATTTTGTGATGAAAAAAGACTTGACATGACATAATTCTGCTTTATAATAAATAAGTAAATAAAAGAGTAAAAACACTGTAAAACGAATATGTCTAAGCCACAAATGTCATGCTGGTTAGTATCGCTCTAACTGCAGCTACAGTATGCACGGCGCGCACCTGCACAAACCGTCTCGATGAGACGCAATGGCCCGAGACCTACTGGGCCGAGACTGATACATATTGCTCTGAGATGAGACCGAGACATTAGTATGTCTCGAGACTGTGTCAAAACCGAGACGTTTCGACCAAGACCACATGCTGCAAACAACAAGCTCAGCATGGCACAAATACCAGCTTGACCTAGAACAAAAGAAAAAAAATGCGATGAAGGACACAGTGACCCGAAAAAGAAAGGCTTTCGATGACAAAATTCAGAGCCTGAAACGTAGCACAGTTGTTACTGTTGATCTGGGGAACTTTGTTTGTCTACGTCAGTTTGTTTCTGAATTAGGAGCACACATGGGACGGATGGAAATTAGCAAGACCCATAACAGAGCCTATACAGTATACATCCAGTGTTTATAAACATATTGACCACGTGACCCGATGACGGCCAATCAGAGCGAAGGATTTGCCAACGAAATGCCAACAAAACAGAAAACACTGAAGGCGTGTATTAGGAAGTCCGCACAGTAACTGAGAGAACATGCACACAGTCCAACATAAGTTCGTTTCTGCATGTTTTTCAGTGCACTGGTACAATGAGTGATGTATATCGACTACTTCCTGCTGCCGACAGTGTAAGCAGGTCGGATGCCGAAACTCTCATCCATCTTCTGACGTCGGTAGCTAGTGCGATGAAGTGCTGAACCGGACCTATACACGTGCACAGTCAGAAACTTCAGCATGTAAACCAGGGGTCTCAAACTCTTCCGGATATTTGGGCCGCACTGCAAAATATCAGCCAGTCAGCAAGTTGCACTAGTTTTTAGAGATAACAAAATACATTAATTATTTTAAATAACATTAAATTTTAGGCTTTAAACTGCTGCTGATGCTTGAAATCCACGTGCAGCAAGTTGATTCAACCTTAGTACTTAAGTATACTCACTGCCAGAATAAGACAAACTAATTCAGATGGCTTTTGATGAGTGATCGCAATCCCTGGATTGAATTCTCAATCCCGTGATCCAGGATTGAGAAATTTGTAATCCTGTTTCGAAATTAGGCTCACAGATTGGTTGTTATTTTGGTATACCCAAATGAGTTATTTCATGCATAGGATGTAGTATAGGCCCCTACACAAAATATATCCAAACTGTAGGGAGTGACACTGACTGTAAAAATACAAATTACAGTGCACAGCACAGAGTATTATGTGCACACGTGAAATATTTCATTTATGAGACGGCTAAAAAATTTTACTTTTATTATTTAACACACGAAAAAGTAAAATTTCAACTCATTTTTGTGATCCCAAAAATCCCGGGATTGAGACGCCGCCAATCCTGGGATTCAAGATTGGTGAAAAAGGCTGGGATCCTGGGATTCGGGATCCTGGGATGGCAATCCCCACTTCTGATAAAATGTGACTGCTTGGTAGGGTTTGGCAGAAACCAGAGCATTGATGTTAGGCTCGATGAACTGGGGTAGCCTAAGTGCTCTCTTAGCGGGTCGGGGCAGCCACAAGGTACACAGAAATTGCTGTGTTTGGTGAGCACAGTTTGGAAATACGGCAAATGCACAAAACCACCATTTTATCCGAATTTCAAATCAGTGGCGTAGCCAGGAAGCCCAGCCCCCGAATCCTCCAGACAAAACATAAGCATACGTATAAGCTGCACAAAATTTGCCAATTTGGTCAGTTCATTTTCGGGAAAATATTTAAAATTGTTGCCACCAGATCTCATCTTTTAAAGCTAAAATGCATCAAATTCAATTTCGGCTGGGGCTCCACCCCAGACCCCACTGGGGGAGCTCACAGCATTCCCCCAGACCCACTAGCTGGATTTCAGGGAATCCTTCTTCTAAGGGAAGGGAGGGGAGAGGAAAAAGGGAGGGTAGGGAGTGAAAGGAAAGGGGCAGGAAGTGAAGGGACAAAAGGGGAAAGGGAAGGGGAGGAAAGAGAGACTAGCCCCCCATTGAAATTTCTGGCTACGCCACTGCTCCAAATAATTTCACTGCTGGCCGCAAAAACAAATACGTGGATGTGGATGCATGTGAAACCCCGGACAAAAACAAAACCTGCTGCATGATTCAACACAAAACTTGAAAAGCTTGCCATATTTGGAACACTGACACAATCAGAAAAATGATTATGAATTGGCTGAACGATGGTCTTAATAAATGACTTGACAAGATTCACAGCTGCATAGTTCAGTACGCTCTCTCTCTATGATGCCTATTTTATCATATTTTATATCACATCATAATAAAAATTTATACTGCCCCACTGCCCCGCCCCATAATATGATTAAAAAAACCATGGCTGCATTACACTATTTTGCAGCTATAATGCTATTTATAGTAGTGTCCAAACTGCAATGACTTTGAAGGACAAAGACAGCAGCCAAATGAGGTAGCCTACATGAACAGTAGCACTGTAAAGACATACGAACCCGCTGACATTGTCCGCTGCATCATCAGCAGCTGGCTGCTGAGATAAGGCAGAGTTGACACCACTAGCAGCACCTCTGCAAGTCACATTAAGCAGAAAACAGTATATTCTGTTCACACTTATCTACCCGCTGGTGTGGCCCTAACTTTTACACATTCATAATTGAATCAAATATTAATATTGGTTTCATGCAGTCTTCTTCAAATTAGCAGCTTCTTTAGTTCTGGTTGGCCATCATAAACCTTACTGATTGGACTGTCTGAATGAATTTTACACGCCAGTTGCCTTTACTTTCCTCTGATTCACTTGCTATACATGGCACTATGTAAGTGTGTTTTGACTGACTAATTATTATAGCTAGTATTCACAAAACCACTGAATCAATCTACCTGCCATATCTACGAGTGCAATGAAACACACAGCACTACAATGGCCCCATGGCGACCACTCTAGACACCATGAAATTCCCTGAAAATTACCGGATGTTTCCCTGATGATTTGTAGCACTCCTGACCATTTCAACTGGTACTCATACCACGCCTGTACTACTGGTGTTGAAGTCAACGATCAAACTGTTAAAAGTTTATATACAATGACAATAAAACTAAAACGATTGTGTGTTTATATAATTCAAAGTTTCGGTAGTTTAAAGGCTCAAGAGTCTGAAGGTGTAACTGTATAGTGCAACAGGCATTTTCACTAGTTAACACCTTAACTCTAACACTAACCTTATCCCTATCCCTAACCCTAACCCTACTCTTAGTTAACAGGAAATGCAGAGTTTGAGTCAACTCTAAAAAAGTGTATAGGAAAGAACCCTAAAACTTCTAAACCACTGAAAACTTCAAACTATCGAACCTTTGGATTATCAAGCTGCCTCCCAACTAAAACATAAATAAGCTACATTCAGCAATAAACAGCATAAAAATTGACATAGAGTACTAAGTGAGAGATACTATAAATCATGCTGATGCATTTTACAAAGGATTTTTTTACCCTGATATTTCCGATTTTTACTGAAATTCCTGATATCTAGGGACAGACCGAATTCACGGGAAAAAATGCATGATTTCACGGCAGAATTTTTTAAATGTGTCAAATTTCATGGAAAATTCACGGAAAGAGTTTCAAAAATTCGCGGGAAATTCACGGGCTCCACAGACGTTATTTCTAGGTGTTGCGCTATTGCTAACGAAGAAATTTCAGAACAACGAATATTTACTACACTAAGTCGAGACTCAAGATGGTCAATGTCAACTACTTAGTGCTGAAGTGCGAGACGTAGCAAACAGCAACATCCGTACAAAAGCTGCTGATAAAACTCTTTAATTGTCATAAATCAAACTAAAAGCACTAAAATTCACGAAAAATCACGGATTTCACGGAAATCGGCGTTTTTCACGGAAGCAGGCCAATTTCACAAAAAATGTCACGGCCGTGAAATCGTGAATTAAGTTGGTCCCTACTGATATCTGCAAAATTCCCCAACATTTCCAGGTTTTACATACAACTGGTCTTTCTATCTGTAACCACTAAGAAAGATTGTATCAAGTACTACTACAGAATGAGCAGGACATACAAAAAACTGAAAGACATAGGCTAGTTTACATAGATATTAACCTTGATCACTGCAGTGAAGTGCTCGGTTGTATAAATATAGTACTAAGAATGTAATGTTAAATCATGCATGGTGCAGCTTGACAGACAGTGCCAAAGTAATGCTATGGCATTACCCTCCAATGATGAAGAAGTCTGGTTTGGACTGAGCATCATGACGCATGCGGGCGAATCGTGACATAGTATCCGGATTGCCTGCACTTTCAACACACAAACAAACAACAGTGCAGATATCAATATAAAATCAGCAGCAATAAAACAACAGCTAAAGCTCACTTTGCAGTCGCAGAACTAAAAACATAAAAAAATGCCACAAAGTCAACTAGTTGGCAATGCTGGCTGCCATCAGAAATGATGTTTATGAGCAGGGCTTGCCATTTGAAAAAGCGAGGCAATTAAAAAATCGATCGCGCTGCATAGGGTAGGCAATCGATTGTGACAGGACTTAAATACCACTGCAGACGATAAGACTGAGGCCCATTTACATCACTTGTCGTACTCTGACTGTGCCTTCAGCGATAAAGTGATTCAAGGCTTATTTTATGTTTTTGTAACAAAACAGGCTAATAATAACTTCAATCGACATGTGAAAAGCAACACCAAATTGACTAAAGGCTTTGCTTTTTGCCTCGCCATTTTTGAGCCTAGCAGCTATCTAGCACCCCGTGACACAGTGGTGGGAAATTGGGAAAGGAAAAGGCAAAGGGGCTCGGTTAAGCCCAAATTCCATCATGCCGACTTTCACCAAAACTTCCCCGCGGGGAAAGTCGTGGACACAAACCATGAAATTCGCGGACACAAACGGTGACAAATCATAAAACCATGAAGTTTCGGAGAAAGCCGCCGACACAAATAACGAAAGTCGTGGACACAAACCATCTCGACATGTCAAGATGTTTGCGACAAAGTCCGTGACAAGTCCGCGACAAACCCGTTTGTGTCGCTCTAATGGAATTTAGCCCGTTACAATGCACGGGGAAAGTTGGCGACAAAGTCGGCAACAAAGTCCATGGACTTTGTCGCAGACACAAATCACAAAAGTCTGCGACACAAATCATAAAAGTCGGCGACGTGATTTGTGTCGCGGACTTTCATGATTTGTCTCCGCGACACGTCCGCGACTATGTCGGGAACTTGTCCCGGACTCTGTCGCAAAGTCAGCGTAATGGAATTTGGGCTTGATGGCACTGAGTGACAGATCGATGGTGACTTCAAGTAGGCTGTGTAGGCGTATCTAACTACACTGCTACTTAAACTAAGGGCCGGTTTCTGGATCTTTTAGTTAACTGATCAGTTAGTAAACCATCTGTTAATCGTAACTCGCTAGTAAGGTTTGTGCGCGTTTCTGAACAAAACCTTGACTGGCCGTTAGCTAACTGAACGGTAAACTATAGTTGCTTAGCAACAATGTGCACGGTGCTAATCACTTCCGCCTAGTGCAGGTGGACAACATGAATATTAATGAGCGCAAGCACACGTCAGCCAGCCCACGAGCCAGCTAACTGATTGCGGACGGCCATTTTGTCCATTCATGAATGAATTTTGTAGTAAAATTTGTAGCAGCAAACATCTCCTCCAGCGTTTTGAAGACATTGCTATATGGTAAAATCGATCTATAATATCACACTCATCAATTAACTGCTTGCAAAATGGTACAAAAGTTGCGTTAAATATGATAACTACGATCGATGGTTAGCTAACTGGCCGATTTCAACCAGTTAAATTTTTGGCCATTATAACCAATGGTTAATGCAACGGGAAACGCCAGTTATGCAAATCTGTCAGTTAACACTAACTTGACCGGCTGGTTAAGATCCAGAAACCCGCCCTAAGATGTCGTTCTGTACGAGTTTTATGATGCATCTTCTGTAATAAGGTGGGTAGTAAAAAAATCATTAGGCTTAGTCTGGAAATGCTACTTGTATACACTTGTAGTGAAGTTTGCTTCTTAACTAATTTACAAATTACAATGCATAAAAATGACTAATCGGAAATCCATGCCATAATGGCGATGAAAAATCACTGAGGTTGGCCAGCGATTAGGAGATCAAAAAATCGATCGCCCAACGGGCTTTTAGGCGATCGACTGATCGATCAAATGGCAAGCCCTGTTTAAGAGCCAACCTATCACAAGACCGGCTACTACCAAATACACCATGACAAGCACAGACGAGTATTCCACCAAATACCGGTAGTTGACCTAACAGCTTTCTATACCAGACTCTGCATGGGCATATTAACGTCACGTTTAGAAAAAAATGTGGGGACCCACTCAAATTTTCTGACATTGATATACAAAAACTTAGCATACTGTATTTCTTCTACCAATTGAGACGCTCTAATAATCTGAATATGTACACTTTAAAAACCAACAATTTTTACTCCTATTAATTCAAACACCTGATTTTGATAATTTGATCACCTCCAGACCAAGTACCAGTATTTACCACAAACAATGGCTGGCTGCGTGTGTTGTTTGCACATGCACTGGATTAATCAATGACAGCATGCCAGTGTGCATTGGGTCTCAAGCTGCAGCATTTCGAGCTTTGGATCATCCCCTCCATGGTCTCCGGTTGTCTTGCCTATTTGATGCTTCGGAGACTGGATCATAAAATACTGCATCATGAAACCAATGGAAAACGGGCTGCAAGGCAGCGGCAGAGTGCAATGGACACGCAGTCAGTACAGCAAGAGGGCTGTTCGGTGCTGACCTTGGTTCATAGCGGACCTGAGCAGTAGAAGCTAGGAAGTCTGGACGCTGCATGTCCGTAGAGGATTTCCTGCGTCCAAACTGTGGCAGTCTGCCACCGGCCGCCGGTTCACGCTGCTGGTCAGTGCTGCTGTCAGCTGTGCTCGGCTGTGACGCCCAGGCCGCACTGCTTTGACTGCGACAACACACGAACAGTGCTGACAGGAACCAGGGCTAGTAAAGTTACTTGAAAAAAACCCCGCTTTCTTTAGAACACTTCAGAAGTCCAACTTTTAGTTTTTTAAAGGATTTTTCATCTGCTGTGCAATTCATAATATAAATCAAATTTAATTTCATATTTTAATCATGATTTTTGAGTTCTGACAGCATGTCATTCGCTCAGCAAAAAGCAGTGTGACATGAGGAATAGTGCACTGCACGTTCTTCCTGTGTCTTAATTTGTGTCCCGACTACCTTCTACAACAAAACCAAAAAATCTAACAAAAAAAACCTAAAAGCCTAAAACCTTTCTCTAAAGCTGAGGTTTTATTTAGCCCCAACATACGTATGTACGAAGGCATTTTGGATCACAACGTTGAATCCAAGCCAAACTTCTTCACCTCTGGCACGTAGCATTGTCAATGTTAGCACCATTTATCAGTAGCCTATGCTCTGTCACTACTCACTCCCTCAGAATCATTGCTAAAAAACCTACGGCTCTTACATATATAATTATAATATCCTACACTCTGGTAGTGAGGCATGATTTACAATCATTCGTAGGTCTTGAGTTATGAAAATCTTAGGCATACTTCTACAAAATTGAGTAAAATTTACCCCTTGAGTAAAATTAGATGATGGCAACAATGTCCGCTGGGACTCAACCCAGCTTCAATGATGGTATCAGCAAATCTCACAAGATATACTGCAATGTTGACATGACAACAGCATGCTTACAATGGCAAATTACAAAGTTTTCTCTGTATTATTTCAGCAATTAAAAAAAGTAGTTGCAGAAACAATAAACAATAAACGCACGTCGCACAATATTGCGTCATTCTTTTGTTATACAGTCAAACCCACTTAATATCACATCGTTTAATATCACAATCCGCTTATTGTCACATAAATTTTTATCCCTGGTCAACGTCTGTAGTATTCAAGGGGCACTGACTTCGATTATTGTCACTCCGCCTATTATCACATATCGCTTAATGTCAACACGTTTCTAAGCCAGATGGCCTTAACTGCCTCGTTTAATATCACAAAGTAGACCAATCGGCAGGTACTTTGTAGTCATACACAGCAGGCACGCCGCGCCCATGACCAGCAGGTGGCAGTCCTGCATGTGAGTGAAATGCGGGTCATTGGTCTACCTGCACGGTGGGTGGTCAGTCTATTGCTCAGCCACTGCAACCACAGCTTCAGAAAACAAGCCAGTCATTGTGTGTGGGCCAAACTGATGACAGATGCCTACAGCCACCCCACCCGCAGCTAAACTGCAGTACAGGTGGCCAATTAGATTTGATTCAAAAGAATTTCGATTCGATTCACTGGAAATGACGTAATGGCAAAAGGACAAAAGAAAGAAGGGAAAGGGTTGTTGCCCACCTTAAATTTTATGCTGTCGAAAAATCGTCATAAAATCTTGTCAGAAAATTTTGGTTCAAAAATGCAAAATTTCTGCCAAAAAAACCTTTATTTTAGAAAAATCTCAAAGCAAAGTTTAAATTTTTAGCACCCACAATATCGTGTGTTAAGAAATAACAGCTTTTTAGGAAATTCTATCGAAAGTTTGCAGAGTCAAACAGTAAACTGCAACTTCTGCTCCACCTGCTATTTTGACGGACGCTGCCGCTGTACACTGATGATCTAAGCCCTTCATAAATTCTAAGACTTTGCAATTTGGAACTCCACTATCACGCTATCGTAGGCCTACTTCTTTAGCCTACTATCGATGGTAGATCAATTCAGAAAAACCAACTGAAAGCTTTAAGATGAAAAATCACATTACCGAAGAGAGGGTTAACATCACTGCAGATCACTGTTTGTGCTTCCGAAAAGCTCACGACAAAGTGATAGTAAAGTGAGGCTAAAGAAGTCGTGTGCAATTCAAAAGTGCACATGCAGTTAGCACCAAGTAGAGCGCAGAAACACGAGTTTGAAAACAGAACTTGGATTGAATACTTTATGAAATTGGTGGGTCAAATCAAAATAAGTCCGAGTTCGATTCGCCTCGACGAAACAATTCGAATCGATTAATCCCAGCTCTAGACTGCAGCCCTGCAGCCTTGATCACTTGCACTACTGCCAGTGCTGGCAGTCACTGAAGTGGCTAAACGTAAACGTGTCGATCTTGACTTAAGCGTAAAGATAAAAATTACACAGGTTGATGCCAGTACTAAACAAAAAAATGTTGCATCAAAATTTGGAATTATTGAGTCAATATATTTCAATTCTTAACAGTGATCTCAGCTGCTGTCTTAATATCACTCCGGGTTGAACCACTATGGCAACTCCTGTTAATGTCAACTTCGGTTAATATCACACAGTTTTAGCAGTCACGCAGATGTGATATTTAACGGGTTTGACTGTATTTATATGCCTTGTAACCAAAAGTTGCCAAACCTGCTACTAGAGCCAATGCGAAGAAAGTCGGGATGATCGTCAAACTGAGGTCTTACTGACTCACAGCCGGCTGCACCAAACTTGTTCACCAATCTGTCAGATACACACAGTAAAATCCCATTTACCTGATGAAGCTGGCTAGCTCAACGGGTGCTTGTTAAGCCAACTTCATCCTGTAACTGGGAAATAACACACACTATCATGAGCCAGCCGTCACATACTACTAACAGAACTGTTATTGAGGCAACAAATAGTCTTGCTGATTCACAGCCGGCAGCTGCATTCATCATTGTTCATCATTCTGTCTAGTCTAGAGTCTATACAGTGAGTTGGTGGCATGGCATAGCGGTAATGCGTTTCATCCAATCAACGAAGTTACTCTTTGCCAAGCCAGGTTAGTACTTGGATGAGTGACTGCATTCGGGCAGCTAAACCATCTCGGTATGTAACCAACCGCCTAAATCAACTCAGCCTTCCATCCCCCGGGATAGGTAGATCAAGTACCGGCCTATCTGGCTGGTGTTAAGGTTGGGTGTGTTCACCTGTGTCGGGTGGCAGGTAGCACTGTGTAATCCATACAGCAGGTAAGACTCAATAATAATCTGTAGCTCTGGAATAGGCTTCCATTAAAAGCCATAGCACCACCTTTAACCTTGTTAACAACACTGTAGACCAGCAGAAACAATACTGAGTGCAACACTCAACCAGTCTTGACTCTTGAGCACGTTTAATAGCAAATGCACTACTAGAACGAATTCTTATATATTACAGTATTATTATTAATCTTATTATTGATCTTCTTATATATGCTACATGCCTATTCATCCAACTGTTGTCCATCTGCCCCATGTAGAATCCTAACTTGAAAACAAAAAGGGCAGAGAAAGGCCAAAATTGGTGTGAACATTTTTCAGAGCACTGAGAGCAAAAGTAATTAATGCTGCAATTTTTAGCTCAATACACCAAAGCATTTTATGGTTAAGGTTTTGCAACGTAGTGTGTGAATACATATAGTTATGCGGATAGCTGCACAATATATTATGTCAGAACTAGGCTGACATATTTTTATCTCTGGCAAGTGTGAACAAACTACAAAGTGAACACTGAAAGAGATTATGAGATTGGTCGTTCTGTGTGTCCGTCTGGGTGTTTGTGTACATGTACTTTGAGGTGCCATATCTCCATAACGGTGCCGAATAGACACGTGGTCACAATGTAGTAGTAGTAGTTGTTGTTGTTGCAATGTTTAAATTATTTCACTTGACGGAGATATGCACTCTTACGAGCGCCTTCTACAGTGTGTGGCCAACAGTGTGTCATAATGGTGGCGGCATGAACGATCGATTTGTTTTTTGCCAGTTAAATTCGAACATCGTAAACAACATTATTTCAAGAAAAGCGCTTACCTGACATTTCAGAATTCTGTTATCAATCTTTTCTGCACCATAACAGAATGAATTCATCGTGGAATGGATGTGTAAAGCTGACGAATAGAGGTTTAATGAACTTTGCTTCAGGTTGTTAGAGCAGACTTGATAGGGTTCTGTCGAGAGATAATAGCTGACAATTCTTTCTGCACATGAGATTTTATGACTATCCACAAATGTTCAATTATGTTTATGTCCAGTGATTGTGCTGACCACGTAAAACCCAAAATGTGATTTTCTGTTTTTCACAGATGAGTAAATACTCAGCGATGTACAGGGGCTATCACCCTGCTAAAAAAAGTGCTTGCCGGCCAGCAAAATGCTTGCACACACCTGGCCACAAATTTGCATTGAGTGCGTTCACATAATTACAACAGCCAATATTTCTGCTAATTGGTACAAAAGTATCCACTCTTTCATAGCAATTACAGCTCCAGAACACAGTGATATATTTCGACTGTTGCTGCCTCTCAAGACATTTGAGATTCCAGGCTTCATGCAACCTTCTCCAAACGTAGCCTTGACTTTTCTATCCTGTATATCATTTACAAAGTTTATAATTTCAGCCCATGTCTTTTACTGTACGGTTTAACATCAAAAATTATTTTCCAATCGCTCCTTCAATTAGATTTGGTGGTCTGCCAGTCTGAAGCCACTTTTCTATGCTTTGTCAACATTTCCATCACTTCAGAAACTTCCGTACACAAGTTTAATGTATTCGAAATAAATTCTTAGTTAGAATTACTATTACTTGATTTCATAATAATTTTCTTTTGCTCCCTTGTCAATTCTTTGCCTACCGTATCCACCACATTTCAATCGCTTCGTTTGTCAAAATTTTTGATCAAAATGACATCACGAATGATGCAATGCATTTTACATAAAACTACATGACCATAGATATAAATTGGCTAGAAATGCGCTCAAGTTCAACATTTTACTTATTTTACTTGCGGTGCACTTCATGACTTTCTGCCATCATCATCCCATTATGACACACTTTTGGCCACCCGCTGTAGTTTCCAGTTGCGATTGTTGTCAGAAGGACATCACTCACACAGCTGCTGAGAGAAGCGGTGACGAAAGATCAGCTGCAGAAGTCTGACTGAAAAACTGTGTACCAGCTGCAGGTCTCTGCTGATCAGCTGTACCGTTAGCCTGGTACTCTGCTGCAGCATTATCACTGCTAGACTGCGTGGGCCTGGAACTAGCTGACGACAGCAGGCTGACAGGCCTATGACAGTCGACAATTAAACTAAATACCCTAGGTGAGTGAGTAAGGAGTAAGTAAGTAATTGACATCAGACATCAGACTAAATAAATGGCAAAATCAAAATTAATGGTTGCTTTTGGCATAATGTCAAAAAAGCTAAAGTTCACTTCACAGACATTTGAAAAACCAACAACAACAAAATTAACAATACTGGTATCATCGCTACTGCGGACAGCAAAAAAAGTAATGCCACAATCAAGGACGGTGTCAAGTTTCACTAAATCACCAAAGCGCATCAAACAGTGTGCTGTGAATGATCAGTTTAACTTATGCATACAAAATACATGTACAAATGCAAGAATGCAGAAAATATGAATTAAAAAATTATATTCATGGTAGACACTACCTCTGTAGACTATTGTCAGCCTGGTACTCTGTTGTCTTCAAAGGGTCACTACGTTGAGTAGTGGCCTGGGAACCAGCTGCTGCTGATGACTGGTATCCGGTACCGGCTGATGATTTCCTGTTATCAACCGCAGACTGAGTACTAGCGTCGAGGTACCCAAATGACAGGAGCTTTGACATATCTGAACTGGCAGAGTTCTCACGTTTCATTCTATTACACAACACCTCATGGTCACAACAAGTTCAACAACAAACGAGTCGAGGTAGCCATATGACAAAAGCTGAGAAATTTCCTAACTATAATAGCCAAGCTTTCTTGTTTCACTCGAACACTCAACATAACACAGAGCAGTCAACTACAACGATCCCCTTGGTATAACGTTAAAAGTCGTCATCGTTCTTGCTGTTCTGCTATGCACTATGCAACACGTTGTGATCAGTCATAAATCCAATAGCAACTACAGCAACAAAGTCTACATTCGCCATCACCATTCTTACCCAGCTAGAAGGCTGCTACTCATTTTATTGGTTCACAGAATGTAGAAAACTGGTGCTGTGCTGCAATCATTACAAAAAGCAGGTGCACTTGTGCAATGGCTGTGTGACTGACAACACGTCAGCAATGTAGTAGTAGTAGTAGTAGTAGCGAGGGAGTGAGTGAGTAGGGTTTAACATCCCACCTGACACAGTATAGATCATTTTGGGACAGCTCTTCCTTCCTTTTTCCAGGCAAAATGCACTCATAAACACACAATAATGAAACAGAAAATTTAACCTTTACAGAATCACACACAATATGGAACACAGAAAACACAAAATTTTATCCTAAGCTCAAAGTTGTAAAAACTGATCATTACGGCCATGCATGTATAAGAGCATTGACAGTTCTCATAATCTTCCCCGTTATCCTCCAGACAGAGTAGTAGTAGTATTATTAGTAGTAGTTGTTGCTGCTGTCGTCATCATTACTGTTCTGGTACCGACTCAGTCCAACTGCGGTCAATTACTACCACAATCACTCCATCATGTTAAATAACGATTTTAAGTTTTTTTAAGGTTTTAGTGTAGAGAAAAATAAAATAACTTTTAAGACCCAGAAACAACATCCTGCGGGCTATACCATTCTCCACGTCACATCATTTTTGTTCAGTGAGTGACGTGACGTCAAAACTCCAAAATCACAATTTTTTTAAAATAACTGGAGGCTTCACATAGGCCAGGTTGTTACCTGTGACAAACTGATTATCAGGAAACCATCGTGCTTGTCTGAAAACACTCTATTGCAATTTACAAAAATTTAGTCAATCAGCCGACCTGTTGACATGACGATAAGCTGAAGTGTCAAACAGCAGAGATGAACTGCTGTTGTTACGGTTTGCCTCATTCGACCCCGACCCACTGACTGCTGAACGCTGTGAATAGTCAGCATGACCTCAACACGCACGCGCACACAAGCATTGTTCCGTAATGCATCAAAGGTAAAAAGAAGGTAAAGGTCGCCAATTTGTAAAGCGCATCGTCGCGAACACGCCTCTAATGCGCTTTCGTCACCAACCAGAGCCACCTGCCGCACGGCCACCATGTGTAGCCTGCGAACACAGGCTGGCGCAGCGGCTGGCTAGGCAACCCCAGTCAGCTGTACCAAGGTCCCCACCTTCCGTAACTCATGTAAATGAGTTACTACTCATTTTACCATCCCACAGAGAGTAGAAGGCTGAGTCGACCTAGCTGGCAGGCTTCGCACCGAGATGGTTTACCTGCCCGCAGGCAGTCACCCATCGCAGTGCTAACCGGGCCCAGTGTAGAGTAACTTCGTTTCAGCCGAAACGCGCTACCAACTATGCCACAACACCATCAGTCAATCGATCAATCGCAACACATATCAGGAGCAGAATAGCAAAACATCTTACTGGTTTTCAGTGACATTTCAAAAAAATGAATACTAGAATCCTACATGATGCATTTTTTTCAGACTTTTTCCAAGCATTTTAATGTTCTTGTAAAGTTTGCTAATACAAGATATACAGCTCTGCTTGCTGTATTTCATTTTAAAACACATTTTGAATAACTTTGCAGCCTGTAGTTAAGATGTTTTGCCATTGATGCATAATGTCTACAATGTTGCCACTCTGTCCTAAATATCTTGTGAGTGAAGCAGAAGTGCGTAACAACAGGCACTAGGCCAAGTGTTCATTCAGTTTTCACTTTTACTAGGCAACGACAAACAGTTCGATTTTAAGATTTTGCCTAAAAATGCAGAGAAGCTGAACAGATCTACTGTCAGTTATTTATGGTGGTTATATATTCATCATCTCATGACGTTGACGACCAGTGTTTGCAACTCTGTTATATTAATGTGATTATTTTTATCAACATAATTATCATCGTAATAGACACTGATGCTCATCAGTATCAGCTGCTACCTCAACACCACTGACCCTGTCTCATGTGAGGGAATAAGTAAGGAAGTAGTAAGTGTACTTACAGCCATAATAGCCAACAATAATTAAAGTAGAAAGCCACACTGCGCAGCAGTCTCAAACGTACATAAAAAGACGTAACGTCTTCATCTCCATGACGAGTTGACAGTCATCCCATAGCTGAGGCAAAGTAAAACCATGTGGGATGATGACGATGATGATCAATCAAACACAGAGAACGATAAGAATCAAGACAGACTGTCGTGTACTTACTGACGGAGCTGGTGTAACCGCTGCTGAGTTTGGCAGCGTCATCTCGGCACTGTGTCCGTCCAGCTCTCACACCCACTGTCTGTCTACTGGTCGGCGGCTCAGTCGTGGAACATTCAGCCTGCTGCTGTGCTGTTCTGTCAGCACCTGACTGATAAGTGCTGTTACTACTGCAGCTTGGCCTCACAGCATAGTCGTAGTCGTATTCGCTTGAACGATTGTCGTATGCTCTACCGACTGCGCCTGTCGGTCTCTGGGCCATGCCTCTCTTACTGTCATCACACCCAACACTCGCTGATGAGGACAAACGATAGTAATCTGAGGTCTCGGTCTGCCCGGCCGACCTGGAACAAACAACAATCATTATTTCACTTTGACCACTTGTTTCATTTGAGCCACAGATCCATTGATGGCTTAAACAGTGTCCAATAACAACAGGGTCTACACTCATCAACGTCTTTATTGCAAATGTTGTTAAACATTGCCTTATTCTCAGGATTTAGGCAAAGCAGCATGCAATCTCGGTCAGTCTGTCGTGCTGTCTGTCTGTCGATCCGACCGACCGACCAAACTCACAGCAGCAAAGGTGACTGCAAGCTAACTCCCCTCATTTATTGAGATGGTCCACTTAACATCCTATCACCCCGCTCGCCACACAATGGGTCGTTCAATCTAGCAGCTGGCAGCTGTAACATTACTCTGCTGTCAGCACCGTGCGACGGCATTGTGCCAACGCCACCAAGTCCTGCTGATACGACCGCGTGCGTATTTATAATACAGTATTTGATACGACTCTACTATTATTACAAGCAGACGAGAACAGTTTATTTTTTTCACCCCAGCAACTCAGAGGTCGCTTGGCTGATCATTGTGAAATTTTGCACAGTGATAGGAAATATGCTGAATTTTGAAAATTAAATTCAAAAATTTGGGCCCCTCCTCAAACGCTGTCTGACTCTCCGTCCAAATGATTGTGTGATGTTTTCTGCCCATCATTACGCGGTCTTTAATGCCCCGGCTCGGCCGCTTCTGTCTGATCTTTGTTAGGTAGCATGTCTGCCTGTCCGCGTCACAGAATTTACAAGTAATCTGAGCAAAGCTCATGAGACGCGCAACAGCCTTAGCAGTTCCTGCTCGCAAAATGTCTTGGTTTACCTCCATCCATTTCGTCGCAATTCACCCTTGAAGTGTGCGCCGCAGCTGCAAATCGCAAAAAAACACTAAAACTCTATATTTTAAGGATTTCATTCAAGGTCATTGATGTTAATACCACCAAAAAGCTTGTCACCAATGCTTGTCTGTGCCTATTTGCAACAGCATGCGTTCACGCTAGACGAGCCACCATTGGTAAAATTGCCAATTTTTAGAGGGGTATCTCTATTTGATGCTCATATGCGTAGGCCTCCTTGAACTAAGGGGCGGGACTTGGACTGCTAAAATTCGCGTTTGGTGCTGCAAATTACAAATGCAAGTTGTCTTGGTCTATCTTCAGCAGTTTCGGCGCAATTCAGTCTGAGGATGTGTGCTGATGCCTAAAATCTAGAAAAATTCACTAAAAACACTTTGGGGGGAGGTTTAAGCTCGTTCAAGGTCATTGGTGTTAATACCCCAGGAAAGCCTGTCACCAGTGCTTGCTATGATGAGCAGCAAGTTTGTGCCTATCTGCAACCGTCTTCGTGCTAAACGAGTCAACAGCAGTAAAATAATCACTTTTGCAGGGAGTACCCATCTTTGACGCCCTAGTTCGATGAGAAGCCTCTTATGCAGTTGCGCAAAATTTCGTCACAAAAGGCTTGTCTAGCATACAAACGATTGCAGATATGCACAGACTTGTATTTATTCATTTCTATAATCCCAAACAACATTTGCTCTAAGCTATTAGCTTCTTACTTAGCTAAAAGCTGACCAGTACACATTTTACCAACCCACAGAGTGTAAAAGATTAGCAGTCATTCATCACACAAGCTGAGTGAACTCTTGCAATAGCAGTGCTGTGAGAATGGCAGTTCTATGACAATAGCAGCATAAATAATTTCATCAGAGCACTTCCAGAGGGACAGCTGACACAACAGGCAAAGTGATTGGGCAATGGCATTAACATTAGATTATACATGCGCAGTGTACATAAAAAACCAACATCATGAGGGCTCACAAAAATTCAATGCAAAATGCACAATATATGACAAATGAAGTTTAGCACATTTCAATACTGCAGCGATGCTGTTGCCACAAACTGCCATGTGCAAAGTAACAATGAATCGAATTTCAGTTCCATATCAAAGTTCTAACAGCATTAGCAACATCAAGTTTTTATCAGTTTAGATAGAGTGTTTTGCTGTTGTTTGCTGGATAATGAGAATGGCATTTGCTCTGTGAAAAATTTACTGTAAATGTTCTTGCCGAGTGTTTTCACTGCAGGCATATAGCATAATGATGTTTATCCTTTTTATGGCCTCACATAGACCAGGTTGTATTGTGCGATAATGATAAACTCCCTATTATGACTCGCTATCATGAAACTATGCCTATCCAAAAATGCCATAGTTTGTCCCTTGTAGACCAAATCTAATGTGTGGTAAGTTAGTAACAGTAGGCAAGTTAAACAAAAACTGCAACTGAATGCAGTTTAACTGTAGCTTAAATGTAGTTTTAAATATATGAGAAATGAACTACCAACCTCAGATCATCGACACAGCCATCATCATACTTGTTGTAATCAGAAGACATCAACTCGTCGTAGTCATGGTCATAGACATGGTCTCTGTCCGCCGCTGTGTGTTCACTGACACCTGGTGGTGTCGTGTGCTGGCCACGTCTGTCACTACAATACACAACAGATGACTTGATGACATAATGGTAGCACATCAGATTTATGATCAAGAGTTTGTGGGTTCAACTCCTAGAGTGCTATCAAATGCTATCAATAACAGCAGCCATTTGATATCGGACAATGCGGCTATTTATCTGGCTGTCAAATAAATATCCTGTGCCATAATAGAATGATGCTAATTTTAATAAAAAAAACAATTTCTGCCATGCAAATGCTTTGTATAAGTATATCATTCATACATAAGCATATATTAACAAATAAATATCCTGTGCCATAATAGAATGATGCTAATATTAATAAAAAAAAACAATTTTTGCCATGCAAATGCTTTGTATAAGTATATCATTCATACATAAGCATATATTAACATATTGCTTAGTAGAATGTAATTTAAACACATCAATGGATAAATATCGAAAATATCACAATATTTTTGATGTTTTCGAAAATATCATGATAGTTTCGATATTTTCAAAAATATCGTGATATTTTCCAACCCTGCTTTGAAGTCTCCATAGGCCGCAATGCAAATTTTTAAAAAATTGGGGTAAAATAGGGGAAGGATTTATCAGATTTTTATCTCAAACAAACTCTTACTTTTCAAGCCTCGAATCACTGTGCAAAATTTCATCAAAATTGTGGCCGTACAAGTGTTTACAGACAGACTGACAAAATGACAAACAGATGCAAGTGATTTTATAATCTGTTCCCTGCTATGCTATAGCAATGGGACAGATGAAAAGTGCAACACCGTGTAAAAGTGACAATTACAGAAATAGAACAATTGATTGAGTTACTGTAGCGCAGATCGATGCTGCAGTGTAGCTGACTGCTCATACAGAGAACCAGACATTGCAGAAGCATTGTTGTCCTTACGGTATCCACGGCTATCATAGTCTGGTCTCTGCTGCGATGGCTCTGCATTGTATCTTGTACTATTGTCCCACGGAACATCTGACTCGGGTGACAATGGATAGCGCTGTCCGCCTCGGTTAGCATATGCACTATCTGTGTCACGTATGGATGAACGACGCTGAGTATCAGCTGTGGCAATATCATCATTCTGGTCTCCAAGCTCAGAGAAGATGTGTGACAGCCTCGGTGCTGGCCTTGGCCTATCCACATCACCAGCAGTATCATTCTTGCCCTGGTTACTCAGGCCAGGGATCTGTGACTGCGGCAGTGCTGCAACCGCAGGACATGAACCCTGCATGCCACAGGCTGATCCACCATTGTACCAGTTGCCTGCACAGAGCACAGTGTCCAACCACATTCACATACTACACATTGCAGAAAAATACTGACTAAATCAGCAGCTGAACTGATAAGACTGTTTGCTTACACCTATTTCCAATTAACCTCCACAATTTAATGACAAACCAAAGTCTAAACTCAGCTCATATTTATGCAGCATCACAGTTTACATTATAGATTATGATCTGTTTAAGGCCAAAACAATCTGCGGAGCAAAATGGCTTGCAGGCTTAATCTGTGAATTTTTCCACAGCACCAGAGTTAAACATATTTATCCTACAAATTCTCCCCTCATTTTCTACAACTATACTTATCCGCAAATTGTACCGACTCTCTATTTCCACAAAGCCAAGCAAACAGAAAATCATAAAAAAAATTAGATGATCAGCTGTGCTTTGGAAGGCATGCAGCCAATGGCCATGCACTATTAACAGCTGCCGCACCATGGTATACCATGGTATAAAACACAACCGGCAGATGGGCAGGACATACATTGGGGGTGCCCCTAGACCTGTAAGCAAAAGCGAGAGCGAGCGGTAGCGAGCGAAAAACGGAACGAGCGAGAGCGAGCGAGATTTTTCCCGTGAGCGAGCGACAATAAATACGAGCGAGTCAAAGCGAGCGGAACTTAAAACAATGCATGATTTTTTATGCACGACAGCATGTGATGCTTCACACGTCTTAGCTATCATCGAGGCGTCCGTATGTCTGTCTGTCTGTCTGTCCGTCAGTCACACTCTGTGACTGTATCAAAATGCTGCAAGCTAGGATCACGAAATCTTCATCGTTGGCTGTCACAAATTAGCCTCTAGGCCTACTTCCAGAATCTGTAAGGCTTTTCCGGAAATTCTACAAGAGTCATTCCAATCGAGTGCATTAAATGAAAAGAGTACAAAACATCGGCGATTTTGAGCCAAAATATAAATCGCCCTATTTCATAAACGGTGCAAGATAACCAACTTTACTATTGATCACTAATAAGAAGTCCCCTAAGCCCTTTCGATTTACACAAAAATCAATGACCTTGAACTACCTTGAAACCTAAAAATAGAGGGTTTGAGATCGATTGTTCCATGAGTAGGTTGACTCACAGGTTTGCTAACCAGAAATTAACTTAACCTCTCGGGTTAACTTCACGCACATTGTTCCATGCCAAATTTTGGCATGAAACAAAGCACCACGGGTTAATCCGAATAATTCCCCGAATTCCAAGTTAGTCTCGTGGTCAACCGTAACCCGTGCATGGAACAGTCAACCCTTAGTGATTTTTTGCGTCTTTATAAGCTCCGGCTCACATATCAAAAGTAAATTGCGCCGAAGGCAACATGCATAAGTTATGAAATTTTTAGCATTAAACATAGATTTGGCAGTTTAGGTATCGACCTCTAGGTTTAAGGAAACCTCCATCGCTTTCACCTTAAGTATCACACATTTAAATATGAATTATGCCAACTATGGAATCAATTTCCACATGATTTAATGGAGATCTGAGACATGTTTCGTACTTTTTTTCTCTGAGAATCTCACGTCTACGGCTCAGTAGTTCTCACTAGTTCTCACGAAAAGTGTGAAACGCGCAAGTAAGAATTCTACAAGAATTCTAACATAGAATTCTACGCTAGCCAATTTTATCTATTTGGATGACGTAACTCACAAGCAAGTGGGCGAAGCTAGCATAACGTAGCAAAGGAAAATCTTGCTCACAATTTCTCAGAGAATCTCAGAGAAGTAGAAAGTGCGAAACGCGCCTCTAAGTTAGAATTTCTGAGATTCTCAGAGAAAAAAGTGTAAAACGCGCCTCACATCTCCTGCAGAAAATTATGAAATAAAAAAAAACTACTTCCACAAGGTGGTACAAATTGTAATCCACTGTCGTATTTTGCAAAATTGTAAGCAACCACATAAAAATTTTCCGACGGAACACGGCAATTTCTCGCTTGTCTCGCTGAGCGAGAAAAGCGAGCGAGATTTACCTACGAGCGAGCGAGAAAACGGTGAGTCGCTTACAGGTCTAGGTGCCCCTATCATCGGTTATTCATGCTAGTCTGGACGATTAATTGATTACTCTTCTTACAAACCATATACGTCTGAACTTCTGCCTTTCAATGCCATTTTAATGTACACACAAATATATTATCTAACTAATAACATTTTCATACAATCTTTATTTCAACGGAAACGTTCCCTGTTGCCAAGCAACTAACTTCTACATTGCGAGTAAATAAGTAATTACAAGATAACATAACGGCATGTGATTAACTTCTTTTTCGGCGATTATACTAGTCAGTGTAGTCAGTGCTAGTCACTCATGCTTTGTTACACAGTAAACACTAAACATGTCATTACAATAAGATCAACGCATACAACATGGAAGTCTTTGCAAGCATATACCGGGATACCGGTATTGTTGTCAGTGCGTAGTGCGTACGCCGTACCGTACAGTACTTTAAATAAAGTGCTCGGTTTGCCAATTACTATTACCGACACTGTTGATGTCAAGTATGTCCACATTTTCTGCTTTCCACTTGAGCTATTTGTTTAGCCATATAAAATAATATTGTCATAAAGATGATTGACTGACTGCAACTGACTGGGAGATTAGATAGATCATTCATGAAGTGGGTCAAATGTCACGCGGTGTTATGTAAACAAACATAAGTGGAGTGATCTTTATATTACGTTGCTTATTATCGGCGTCAGCAATGTGACAGCATTGAGTGTTAGACATACTAGAGCAAATGTAATACAAGGAGAGTTCTGGACATTTTGTATGGTGAGTGTGATGCTTTAATCACAATTAATAGCCGCAGTTCCACTTGGAGTACCCGCTACCACCTACACGCATGGCGTCTGACTTTTCTTCTGCCGTATCGGGTATGACTGAAAACCGCATGACACCGCAGGACACTTTTGTAAAGACCGCAGGACATCAAAATGAGCAATTTAGACCGTTAGAAATTGTTTTTAGACTGTGTTTTATTTACTTTTATCACTTCTAATAAAGAAAGAAAGAAGGAAAGGCTATTTAATAAAGGTGTTGGTAACTTGCGGAAATGCGGAAAGTAATTTGCGGAATGAAATCTGCGGAAATAGGCTGCAGAATGGTGGGTAATATGCAGAATGCGGAATGACCAACCAACCGATCGATAACGCTCCCGGCCGCACTCGGCATTTATTGCCACTAATTACCGAGCAATGTAGGCTACTGTACGCGATATCTCATGTTTAGATTAGAATACGCCATGTCATATTTCATCTTTGTTATTTTAAATTCTTTTAAAATAATTTATTGATTGCTTGCTAATTGTTTAAATTATAGGCCTAGAACACTGCAGGACACTCTTGTAAAGACCGAAGGACATCAAAATGAACAATTTAGATTGTTAGTAATTGTTTTTAGACTGTGTTTTATTTATTTTTATCACTTCTAATAAAGAAAGAAAGAAAGACAAACTATTCAATACCACAGTGTCAGATAACCCAACTGTCTGAAAACTGAAGGACACTCTTGTAAAGACCGCAGGACACCGAGCTGTAGATCTAGGTGTGTTGTTACAGTAACAAATTTATTTTCTGTTTGTTTTATTTGTATGTAGGTCTATCGTTCTAGCTGCTATGTATATTTTTAGATTCTTTACAGCTAAACATTTTAAAACTTTATCTGGTAGACACACTGCTGCATGACAGTCAAATTTTGTAATAGATCAGCTGTTGGGGCCCAAAGTTTAGAATAGATGGCATTTATTGATTTTTTTTATACATTTTAACTTGTATTAATTTATGCTTGGTCTGCTTTCTCCGGGTAATGCAGAAGCAGACGTTAGGAGAGGTAGAAACTAAAACACTTATTTAATAGCCAGTTGTGTCAGAATTATCTCTGCCAAAAATTATTAAAAATTGCTGATCTTTCTTTAAGTTACGATCGATAATGTTGGGGATATTTTTTTCAGGTTTTCTGTTTATTTTAACACATATTTTGTTTATCTGATTTCCGTAGGTAGTGCAGAAGCATACATTGGGTGAGGTGGGAAACTGAACGGTCATTTGATGGCAAGTTGTGTCAAGAATATTTTTACTAAAAATTATCAAAATCTGATGGTTTACAAGTTGCAGTCGAAAATGTCGGGGATGCTTATTTGGGACACAGTGTATATGTTGGATGGGAGTAGAGGCTATATGCCCGCATCCAGATTTCATCAATGATGATGATGATGATGATGATGAAGACAGTTGCTGAGGTTGGACTCCACTTATATACTACTGTGTGAGTCAGAATATTTTATTTTTGACATTTTCTGATATTTATTTTTACAAAAATGAGACAATTTCAAAAGATATTGCACACACAGTTTGCATTCAAATTTATGCCAAGCTAGATTTGCATGCAGAATATGTGCGCAAAAATCTACAGATTTTTATTCAATTATTTCTAACTTTAACAAAGTTGTGCTATTATTTGCAATCAACAATAGAATTTTTCATCTCACAGCGAATTTACCATAAAGCATAAACTTTAACCATTTGATAATAAACAAAGGGTTAAAACAAATTACTGGGATATTACAGTTTCTGAAGCAGCTAACAGAATTTTTGGAAAATTTTTGTTGAAAAAGTTCATATCTGATGTTCATAATGCCTACCACCAGCCAGAATGCACGCATTTTGATGTTTGTGGGATTAACTTTTTGAAATGCCTGCAGCATCTCACGCACAAAACTTTAGTAGACTGAGATTTGATGAATTTGGTGGCCATTTATACTTGGCGATCAGACTCTGTATATACTGGGCCTTCCAGTGAACTGTAAAAATTTTCTAAGCGATGACACTTAATGTGGTATAACTTTGTCAAAGTTAGCGATATCTGAATGAAACTTTGTAGTTAGCCGTAGATTTGAATGCAGAATATGCATATAAAATATTGTTTTAAAAATGTTCAGTGTTTAAAAATAAATTTCATAGTACGTCAGGGGGTGAGATTGTCTAACTCACACTGTAGGTTAACCAGGGTTGTTAATATTGGAGTATTGCAATTATTGCAATAAATGTTGCAATACCGTTTAGTATTGCAACAAGTATTGCAATACTGGTTTTATGTTTAGTATTGCATGTGGTATTACAATACTTTTCACGTTAAAATATTGCAATACTTGGAAGCAATACTTTTTGATATAAAGTACCCTTCTTATTGTGAGGACGCTGTTTAATTACGCAAGGAATCTTTTCATTTTTTGTTGACTTGTGTGAAAAAGACTAAGCAAAAAAATATAATGTCAACATGACTTGTTTACTGTTTAAATTCTGGGTTTGACCATAATACCACATAGTTTGTAGTCAACCCAAAAGTTTGAAAAAGTTGCACACAGCGGCAAAAATCTAAATTTATTTGGGAGAAGCAGATAGTGGAGTATTGCGCAAAGTATTGCAATAGTATTCCAATACTGACTTTGAAAATAGTATTGCAATCAGTATTGCAATATTTTTTCCGCCAAGTATTGCTGTTGCTATTGCAATACTTTAAGCTAGTATTGCCAACCACACCAACACGTGGCCTGTGTTGTAAGGAAATTTGCTGGTGGGCAACCATGTCATAGTGATGAGATGGCCACTGTCTGGATAAGTCCATGTAATGTGTTGGATGTATTCAGTATCTGTGCAAATGAGAACAGATGTTAGATGTTAATTGCAGTTGGACAGATCTGTGATACAATGGATGTGATCTCATCTCCGTCAGACGAATTTGCTGAGCGTGATTCTCGCATTTTAGCAATGAGGGAGCAAAATTTCCAGCGATTGGCTGGTAAGATGCTTGTGGTATATACATCAGTACCAGTAACTAACTTTTAGATTTACTAGTCTGACAGATTTTCTTTACAATTATAAATTATTAAATTTGCAAGACTATATTTTCATTAGTGTTCTGATATTTCAGTAAAGTGTTTTAGTGTTGACGGAGAATTTTAAGTTGCTTTGACTGGATTTTCATTGATTTCTGTGTAAATCTAGCAGTTTTGTCATGTTTTCTGTCTTGAAAGATGTCACAGATGTTAAATGAAGATCTGTATGCAGGCGTGACGTACTTGGATCATGCTGGTGCCACACTGTACAGTGATCAGCAAGTGACCAAGACAATGAAAGACTTGACTGAAAACGTTTACGGCAATCCCCACAGTCAAAGTGAATGCAGTCAATGGACCACCGAGCTTATAGAGCTGGTTAGATCAAGGTGCAGCATGTTGTGTTCTTATTGTCGTTGACTGGACTAAGGTGTTTAGTGGATCATTGCTTCCTTCCCTGCCAGATATCTTGTTACTTAAATCTTTGCCTGAGCATAATAGTACAGCTGTGTCTTGCTTGACAATGGTGAGTAGTGTCCCAGTGATATTTAATAGTTTTTCTGCTGTCTTCACTCATCCACATTGACTGTCTTTTATTTCCATCTAGAGCTCTGACTTTGACTACTGCACTGCTTTAGTACTTAGCAATGAATCTTTCTTATATCTGTAGTTTACTTGCTTTGTCTGATGTGCCAAGTTTGCTTCTTTTGGATTTGTTTTATATAGTGTCAAGTGTGGTATTTAGTTAGAAAAAAAGGTGAGTATTTATAATCTCATGTAGTTTTGCCAATTTTCATTGTTTTCGTTTCTGTCACATTTACACTTGCAAAACATCTTTGCTGTGGTGCATGTGAGTGTGGTGTTTTGCTTTGTACCATACAGAACTTTGCAGCATTTCAACACAGCATCAGATGAATACAGTGTCATATTTGTGAGCAACTGCACAGCGGCTCTCAAGCTTGTTGCCGAGAGCTTCTGCTTTATTGAGACATTGCCAGAGTCATGTCAAGATGGAGATAATGGTGATAATGATGACCACACCATACGTAACTGTTCAGCTGATATGCACTGTATTACCAATTCTACCTTAAATTTTGACTGTGTTTATGAGCAAAATACTGCTGGGGATCCGGAGGAATTTCCGACGAAGTGCCAACACAGTGAGGAAGTTTTACATCATGTACAGGTTGAGGATTGTCATAACTTATGTGATGGAGCGAAGCCTGTGTCAACTGCTAAGTCTGTCACTTGCATTAATTCTACTGATTACATTACCACAGCAACTGTTAATGTTGCTGCTGCTGCTGCTGATGATGATGATAACAGAGGCTGTGATAAATCAGTCAGCAGCTGTGAGTGGAATTGTGAGCCACTGTTAAAGCCAACATTTCTGTATCTTGTTGATAATCACACGTCAGTAGTTGGCATGAGGTGCGTCATTTCAAATCGTGAAGCGCAGTTCTGTTGTATAGATGCAGACGATGTGGACACATTTTTGTTTTCTTTGCGGCATTGTGCTGAAACTAAACCTTCGCAGTCTGTGACTGTTATTTGTCCTACATCTCCTCACCCATCGATTACTTATAATTCATTGACACATGACCAGCCATGCCACTATGTCGTCAACAGTCTGTTTGCATATCCAGCGCAGAGCAACTTCTCAGGGCGCCGCTACCCACTCGAGTGGGCGAATGCAGTGCATTGTGGGTCAGATGTACTAAACACTCTGTCTGGAATGCAGCGCAAGCATAGAACGTGCCCACACTGGTATGTTCTGTTAGATGCAGCCGCATTACTCACTACGTCAACGCTGGACCTATCTCTTTACAAGCCAGACTTTGTCGTGCTCTCATTTTACAAAATGTTCGGATTTCCTACTGGACTTGGTATGTCTTCCTGTTATGTTGACTTGGTACCCAGCAACATTGTCTTACTAACAGGCTTTCAATCCTGTCGGTTATATGACAAAAAGAGCTTTGTAATGTTTGGCCACTATAACTGTTGAAAAATTGCCAAGTTAAACTAAACTATGTGCATGTGCTTACTTGTGTTTGTCGTTGTTTGGTAATTCGATTATGTTTTCTCGCTGTTGTTATCTTATATAAATGATGTATCATTTTATAAATTTTATGGTTATACAGTAAATTGTTACAGTTATGAACAATCACATGTCTATTGTGTGCTTTATAAATTTATTTATTTACTTATTTACTTACATATATTTTTTATAATTGTGAATAAAAATTTATCGAATATTTTTGAGCTGAAATGATAATATTGTATGATGTGCTGCATAGGTGCATTGCTAGTAAGAAACTGCAGCAGTCATCTTCTGATGAAGACTTACTTTGGTGGGGGAACAGTTGATATGTCGTTGTCGACATGCAACTATCACATATCAAGACAGCAACTCTCTGACAGGTCACAGTCGATCTGTCAATCAGGCTGTAGTTTTATAGCGTGTTCATTCTTACAGGCGCCTCTTATGGGAAGGCATGATTGAACAGCTGTGACTTAAGGCTTGATTTTTAAAAATGTTGTTTGCGCCATATGTTACTAGTCCATTTTCTGTTATTTTTTGCTGCTACTTTACTTCATTTGTCGATGAAACTGAGTTTTTATAGACTTTTGTAGTCTTCTGATTGCCCCTCATGTCGCTTAAAAGAATGACAGAATTTTTAAATTAAATCTGTTAAGATTACAAAAACAGTAGTATACAGGGTGGCCCCAAAAAAACGGGGCCACTCTGTTATATAGCTTCTAACTTCAGAAATACTGCTTAGATCTACACGATTTTTTGCAGAAATCAAGGTCGTTTCATTCTCAACACGAAAACATAAGTTATTGAAATTAATTATGTGCAACAGTGGCGCCACCTGGCGAATACGAGTCATATTGCTTCAAATAGCGATCGGTAATA
>Ga0209367_1000504_pt1 | contig 39415 bp, 23 predicted proteins | sample WorMetLIZISLAND2_FD_187412 | JGI IMG/M metagenome (GOLD analysis project Ga0209367, IMG submission 187412) | Marine gutless worms symbiont microbial communities from Max Planck institute for Marine Microbiology, Germany - Olavius geniculatus... ...
TTTTTATTTTTGCCACGTTTTTTTACGTTTTTTAACGTTTTTTTTATTTTCTCAACGTTTTTTATTTTAAAAAAAACGTTCATCAAAATTTGAAAATTCCACCGAGAACGTCGATAAAAGCTTTTAAAGCCACACAAACGAATTAATATGCTATAGTAGTAGTAGTTTACTTACTTTGTCTAGTGATAAGTGGTCTTATCACGGTTGAATTGAAATTGAATAAAATTTCATCTCTTTCTTTAGTTCTAGCTGTACTGCAATTACAGCATTAGGTTTTAGGCAAAAAGTCGAACAAATTAAGGCTAACGTTTGTTATCGACGTTTTTAACGTTTTTTTATTTTTTTCTGGAACGTTTTTTACATCTATGATCTCAGTACTAACCTGGCTCAGCGTGGCAACAGACGTAAAACTTCGTTGATGCAATCAACAACGTTACCTTAAACCAAGCTGCCAATACAAATTACAGCAGTAAAACAAAATACACAAATTTATGAAACTAAAATTTAAAAAAAGTACAAAGACAGTCTGTTAGACTAAGGTAAAAAAAGACACAAAACGATTCAAAATAATCTGAAACGAAACTGCGATTAACTCTGCAGACTAGCCGTGGAATGGGCTATTCTATCGACAACTCTCAGTATTGATAAAATTTCGTTGCGGATATACGCACCGTCACGATCGGTTCGTGGATGGCGTCGCCGCCAAGAAGGACTTTTCCGTAGACGTGGACGCCGCCATGACGAGGCACATCCGGTGGCGCCGGTGTCACCGGTGTCACGTGACTATCGGTGCGTATCACGTGATGCTGGCGAGTCAGCAGCGCGTTGCGGGGGGTCGGTAGGCGCGGAGGTACGCTCGACGATCTGATGACGCTCCGAGTCACCGGGGTGGGCGGCATGTCCAGCAGGTGCTCGTCGTCGTCGTCATGGTGATGGTCGAGGGCGACGATACGACGCACTGATCGGCTGGACGGCAGTGGTGGCTTGGTCGTTGTCGTCGTCGTCGTGCGCTTCACCGTCACAGGCTGGTTGAACGACGCGCTCGCCTAGACACCCGGCAATAGCCAAATCAGTTTCAGTATTCATATGTCCGTTTGTGTTTGGCGTTTTAAGTAAGTAAGTAAATAAGTAAGTAGTTTAAGGCAATTTGTATAGCGTACAGTGTTGACAAAAAACTCGTCGAATCTGAATCAGTGTCAATAGACACTGCAGTGTGTTATGCAACTGCAGTGTATAGGTTGTTGGTAATTTTCAGCCGTGTGGTTGCACTTCGTTGCATCGTATCTCATTTTATGATTTGTCCTAACGTCTTTCGTGCAAGTACGGAGGGCTTTAAACCACAAAAATTAGGCTTTTATGTGAGTATGATAAGGCAAGGCAAAGACGCCAAGTAAGATCGTCAGTAACCACGGCCCTGGTCAACAGTAAGTGAGATTGCTCTTGTATCAATCAAGCTTTTACCGCTATTACACTTATGTTATTCACAAGATGAAAAGATTTTGACGAACAGCCAGCTTAGCCTATCGTACGGAAAGATGCATGTATATAAGCCTAGAAAGTGTACGAGTAAAGACTAAACGAAAAATAACAATCTCGATTACAACCCGAAGCTCGGAAGAGGATGTAGCCTACTTTGCAGAGTGTCGTAGACCTACCAGTCTGGCGTTGATGTCGTTGAGCAGTTGCTGATCGTGCCGGCGGGAAGCTGCCATCATAGCATCAGTGTCATCAAGCGCTGCTCCTGAGATGCGGCGTGCTGCAGCCACGTCATTGTCCATTGATACGTAAGACGTCGACGACACGTCGTACCTTGGCGCTACAAACAACACCACCGATATGATCTGTCTATTCACGCCCTCGCTACGCGCGAGGTAAAATGTTCCAAACACTTTCTGCAGAACTTGCAAAACATTTCTGGCATCTTGGACACACGGTAAAGATGGGACTCGGACTCGGTTATTTGTAAAGTGAAACATTTCTGCACACATTCCGTTAGTCAAATCGCAGTGCACAGTCCACAGCGTTAGTAGCTATTGCAATCTGCATATGAATCTATAACTACTTACTCCACTATTTATTCATAACTTGATATGCTCAAATCAGTTTGTACCAGTAACCGTGGCAACTGATTTATAGCAGAGCCGTAGAGTTCACCGCAAACAAAAGTGAAAAAACTATTTTGCGGAGTATATATCGCCTGTCACGAGAACAAGAAGGCTGGCCTACCGACAGGGACGGAGCTGGCGCGGACCGTTCTCTTGATGACAACCATGACTGCCTTGAACTACAACAGTCTGAGCCTCGGCACTCAACACTTAGCACCGTTCCAGCTACACACAGAACAAAACAGTAATTACTGCAATCTGACAGACTGAAGCAGCACAACCTTTGTATATCCAAACACTTTTTACGTACATCCGTCAAAAATGTCCGGGTATTGATTGATATATCCCAATTCCGGACGCCAAAGGTAAGACCTGTAAGTTATATGCTTGCAGCACAATATTGAATTATTATTATCATTATCACAGTACATTTAGTTTGCCGGTTGCTATAGAACGGCATAGAAAAGAAAGCACATGGGCGCTGTCATAAAAGATTATATACACATTACACAAAATATTCTATACACGTTGGACGATATGTAAAAGCCAGTTAGATATCGATATGCGCTACAGACAGCAGTCTGCTCTGAAGACCAGCTGCATGCAGCGAAAAAATCTCAGACATTTTGTACGATGATGAGTGAAGCATACACTGAACAGAAACTCCAGGAATTGACCGGCCAGCATCCGCAGCAGAGACCATTAACTCTTCAACGCATTGTACATTGGTTTTGTGCCTGCATTTGCTGCTTATGATAAAATAAACGATGATTATTATTATAGAACAGGATGATTGGTACATTGGCCATTGATGCGTGTAGCTGCTGCCGATACAATAAAGACTAGTCGCCATTCGAATTTCGCCCTCAGTGGTGCATCAAATATAGAAAAAAGTTTACTGCGACAAGTGCATACTATTTCGCAGAGTATATCTCGCCTGGGCCAATATAACAGTTTTTGACTAGATACTGACGAAATATTGTCGTTACTTATTAAGTGCTGGTCGCTGTAATTGCGGCTTCAATATTTTGTAGATATAATGCATGCACACAAGAAAGGGTTAAGCAGACAGCAGGTAGCGGAGCCCGCGGACGGCGACGTCAGCACATTTCACAACACTTCGCGGCATCCTCCGTTACATACACTGTTCGTACATCATTATACGTCACGCCAGCAGCAGCTGCAGCAACTTGCAAAGTCTAGCTGGAATGCCGACACTAAGCCACGTGACGCAACAGCCTCATACGTAATATTATGACTGCAGCCTGGGTAATACAGGGAGGTATGGAGCCGCAGTTTTAGATCTTGGCGTCAGAATAAACATCTTAATAAAGTTTAGCATCGTGACGTGTACATTATCTACTACAAGCTTAGTAGAAATGCGAGTTTCAACTACTTATAGGCATAAGCCTATAGGCAAATTTGTAGGCTTCAAGAACTGTGTTCGCTGACTAGAGGACGCAGTTTGACTCCACTCGCTGTTTAACTTCTTAATCCCAAAGCTTCTTAATCCCAGTAGCTTCTTTGCTAACGTGACGTACTTTGTGTCGCGATTTACTTATTAGTTTGGCCGCTGGTGCCAATTATGTAAATACGTCGACGTTTTTTTTGCATACCACGAAACGAAGTCCCGCAAAACGCAAAAATCAGTGAATGATTTCTCGTTTTAGGTTGGCGTGAGATGATATAGCATGCTGTTTGGTCTTTTGTCGTTGAATTTACGTCGATCGCAACGTACTCCACTAGTCGATTTGTTCACAAGTTGCGTTTTGCGACAAAATTCTCAGCGAGACTAAGTATCATTTTTTCGTCACTAACCGTTCCCGTCTCGTCAATGCTGTATAATATGCAGCACGGCGGTGGACAATGTATTCCAGAACTGGATTGGCAACTTTAAAGACTGCGGCGACTTGGCGGGGATCACTTACAACCGGGGCAGTGATCGAGATGCACGTATTAGGTCGGGCAGGCGGAGGACGTGTACGCGCACATGCAGATGCAGACGTCGGTGGTAAAGATGCCGCGCTGCAGCGGCAGCAGCAGACAGCATCGGGAACACTCCTCTATATCGGGAACACGAGCAGGCGTGCAGCGGACGGGCGAGGTCTGAGGCGCCGAGAAACCACGCGCACTGGTCGAGCATGCGCACTGCGCAGCGCGCTCTGCTGACGACTCGCGAGCGCACTGTGGAATGTCTGCCTGTCTGTCCGTCTGTCTGTCTGTCCGCGCAACTCTTCCGTCCGCCGCGAACTTGCCACTTCGACTACGTGATACGTTTGGGGCGACTTGCAGGCAACTCTCTGGTGGTTTCTGACAACCAGGGCCGTGGCCGTGGTTGCGTGAGCAAAAAAAATGTCGAAAAACATTTTTGCAACTTTTATTACGTGAGCACTCAGCCTCTTTTAGGAACAAGTTAACGAGAAGTTTTGAGGAAAATCGGACGCCGCCATTCTGCAGATTTACTCATAGCTCATGGCTCAATCCTTGCCCCAAAATTACGCTTCTCGGTTGTATGTAGCCCCACCCTCTTAAATCTTAATCGTTATAGTCTTCACGCCGTTACGCTTCAAACTATACAGAAATAGTGTAGTCCCCAGTGCGTGGCGTTGCTGGTGCGTGCGTCTGTGTGTTTGCCGACAGCATGTTCAACGGTGTATGCCTGGTCTCAGCCGAGGAACGGGCCGTTACTAACATCACCGGCGCTGCTGCTGCTGCTGATGCTGCTGCCACTGATCCGCTGCTGGAGCCCGCGCCGCCGCATCACGCCATCGCCTACAACAACATTCTAGGCGGCAGCGCCCAGCACTGATGGATTTGTTACCGTCTCATCCGCAGCAGTTTTTAACCCCGACCAGACCCAAGTCTTGCATGCCGCTTTGCGCCGGCGAACAATACGCTGTCAAGTTCATGTTCTCATTGCACACAATAAAATATGATCCACTTTCTATCGCAACTATGATGTATCCTCATTTATGTAGGTTAAGATATGTTGCCGATCATACTGGTTAAATCACACTTATAATTCAACCTGCCACTTGTGATCTTAACCTTGATTCATTGCGCATCTAAACGTATTCATTCTGACGCCATCTTTTTCTGCCACCTCCGCCACCCGCCAAGTACACTGCAAGTCAGTGTTGACTGATGAATGTACTTCTGCGGTGCACATTGTTGTTAGTCCATCGAATCCTCTCCCTTATCTTATCTAGATTTTTTAACCTGACTGCCTACCTTTTTTCAGGATTACAAAAATGTTCAAGCTACAACACCAATTCACTAGCATCGTTAAAACCACAAAGTAAACTAATGACCAGATGCAAAATTCCATTGCCACTGTAAATGTTTGAAGTGTCCACCGCCAGCTCCAAACTCCAACACAAGCCTTCAGTCGCTTAATTTGAAAAGTCTTTTACAGCTTAGTCGATAAGTCTTTGTGGCAGGTTGCCCAGATAATCTGAAGCTTTTCCTTGAGTTCTGTGATTGTTTTCAGCTTTGTTTTAAGGTTGCGGTGAGCCTCCAACAATGCACCTCATACGTGATAATCCATTGGGTTTATATTCAGCGAATTTGGAGGCCATTAGTTCTTTGTGATAAAATCTAGACAATTGGCCCGCAGCCAGTTCAGTGCGCTGCGTATGCTGGCGAGCCGTCCTGCTGGAAGATGAACCCAGTGGGCAGCCGGCGATTTCTTTAAGAAAATGATAATTGAGTGATAATTTATACACAAAATAAATTACTGTTTATCAAAACGTCACTGTGACGTCATCGGCAATAACGTGGTAACCGGTTTTTAAAAATTAAATAGTATTTTTAGCTTAAACATTTTTAATGCCAAGAAATCGGTAAGCGGTCATGTTAAAAGTCTATAACTTTGTCGTATTTCAACAGAATTACATTTCACTTGGTAGTTAAATGTGCAACGTTTTACTAAATAAATCCGCAAAATTTCAGATTAAAATTTCAAACGATTGTTGAGAAAACAGCAAAAAATTTAGGGGGCTACTTTTTGCCGCACGCTGTACATTCACCCTCTGCTAAGAAATGGCGAACAAAATTATTGCGAAAGTCGCACGAATCGTCTACTATAAAAATAAACTACTGACAAGTTTTCATAAATAAGCAGTTACAGTGGTGCGTGCAACACTACGAAAAGTGCATATTTTATTGTTATACAATTTATTTTTCCGTTCGCATAAACTCACCTCCGTTCTAGACGGGCGATGTTAGGACGACTATCCGCCAAGGCAGACTGCAGCCGCTGCAGCTGTGCGTGAAGCCGAGATGCAAGCAGCACGCATCAACAAACCACTGCCGCCGCCGCAGCATCTAGGCTGCACTGTTGCAGACTTCCGTGATTCCCTGTGTGCTTCTTACGAGCCGTCGCTACTAGGCCGATCTGTAAGAGCTGTTTTTCCACCTTTTCAACCAATTTAACTGTGATGGGCAGTGGGTGATAGCCTTAATACGGTAGTTAGATTGTTCAGTGTATCATTGATACATTTTTCGCGCGACAGCACGTAGTGTATCTTGTCTTACTATTGCAATTTGCAAGGCCGTCCGTCCGACGGTCTGTTTGTCCGACACACCCTGCAGCCCTATCAAAACGGTGAAAGCTAGGATCACAAAATTTTTACTGTGGGTTGTCACAAAGACTAGTTTTTAGTAACAAAATTTCGCACCGCTAAATGAAAAGATTTTTTTTCAAACGATGACCATTGATTCGCTTAGAGTGGAAACGGTCGCAGATAGTGGCCTAGTCACAGACATGCTTTTTGGCATAACAAGCACTGGTGACGAATTTTTAAGAGTATCAATATCGATGATTTTGAATGACCTTAAACCCGCAAAATAATGAATTTTACTGTTTTTTTGCGATTACTGACTGCGGTGCACATTTCAAGCGTGAATGGCGCCGAAATTGTTGCAGATGTACCAAGACAACCTGCACATAATATTTTCACCATTAAACGAAAATTTGATCGGTCTAAGTTCCGACTTTTTTGGCTTAAGAATGCCTGTGCACGCGGCGTTAAAAAGGAATTATTTTACCGCTGTTGGCTTGTCTAGCATAAAAACGGTTACAGAAAGAAAAAAAATTGCTGCTTGCCTTAGCAAGAACTGCTGACTAGCTTTTAAAGGGTATCAACATTGGTGATCTTAAACGACCATGAACCTTCAAAATATGAGATTTTGGTGATTTTTTTCGTTTTTTGCTGCGGCGTACACTTTAGAGTAAATTGCAAAGAAGTGGATGAGGACAGATCAAGACAACCTGCGACAGGAATTGCTATAGGCTGTCGCGCGTCTCATGAACAGTAAGTCATATTTTTTGTTGCATTGGGGTCCAGAAACAAAACCTCGGTGAGGGATCTGGGAGACGGAGTTTCCACGAAGCTGATCTTTTTCTGTATCATAGCACGGATTTTTTTGCAGTGGCATCGGTAGGAATTTTTTCCTGGGTGAGCAAATTTAGACATTGTCCCACCTTTTCTTCCTTTTCCTTTCTTCCTCTTCCTTCCACTTCCCCCTGTTTTTTTTGTTTTTTTTTTTTTTTTTTGTTTTTTTTCTTTTCTTTTACTTTTCCTCTTTACCTTCCCCTTAAGAGGTTTTCCGTAAAAGGTTGTCACATTTAGGTATCTTATTAAAGTGAAAACGCTCGATTTCTGCCACTACCCATCGGTTAATCTAGCGTAAAAAAGCGTAAAATTTGGGTACCCTTTCAAAACACATTGTTATTTTATTGTACGTTATACATTGACTTTCCGGGTAGGTGTTTTGTGATTTTTTTTGCGATTTCATGCTACGACGCATATTTCAAGAGCTAATTGCACCGAAATTGCTTTTAACCGATGCTGTCGCGCGTCTTATGAGCTTTGTTCATATTTCTTGTTTTACATTGTTATTGCAAAACAATGTAGCATATTTTTGTGCGTATCTATGCATGCATGTTTTAGACTTTTGGTAGTAGGCTTAGTGTGTGAAGTATGATTGTTTTTTCTCCGTATTCTTGTTTTTCTTATCCACTGTTGGTCTATGTAAAATGACTGTAAACTGAATGCACCGCTTTTAATAAATTGTTTGCCAAATTAGCAAATAAATCGATTCGTCTATAGCATGCTATAAACCGTAGTTCAAAATATAAGATAATGATTTTTGTAGGCCTAGCTAATTTTGACACAGTGTGTAGTCTCTCAACTTTTCCAAACATCTGATCAGTGACCAATATCTTATACATGTCCATACTATCTGCAGTTGAGAGACAAAGGTCTCGTCGATGATGTTTATCTAGGTCATATCGGTGCAAAAGCCTCGTGACGTTATGCATCGCGGTCGGTAGCGTCTTTCGTACTTTGACGCCTACTACCAGGCTGAGCCGCGGCGCAACACGTCTCGATGAATATTCTGGCTGTGCCAAAGTACAATTACTGTAGTTTGCTGTCAGACTGATGACCATTTACCAGATCTGCTAAGTAAAGCAGGGCGCAAAACTCCAGACGTATGAACGGGCATGTTCTAGTGTGCAGTGTCGTGCTTGTGCACAATCGTCGACAAAAATGTGCAGGTGCAAAACATGAAACATGCAATAGCCGCAGCTGCACATTTTTTTTGAAATTGCACATTGTCGGCTAAGTTGACTACATTTGTAGCCTCGTGAACTGAAATCAGAATAAACAACGGACAAATTTTAATCAGTAATAGGCTTTAGTGTTGTGATACAAAACTAAACTCGGCATTTTAAGGATTTGAAGTCTTTTTATGCTGCATGAATTGCTCGAAGTCGCTGCATCATTCTTTGACCGTCTGAACGACTGCACACGAGTCCATTGAATCAACTCTTGTCATCTGCACAACAGATACATTTTCACTGACAGTAATTATTAATACAATAGTAACATAATAACATACCGATTTAGCACCAATCCGAACCAAAAAAATACCACTTGTTAGCTTTTGCTTGATGGTAATGACTAGGTCTACTGTGTGGCTCGGTAGTCTAACGGTAACGTGTCGGACTTGTAATCCTGAGGTAACTCAGAGGCGCAGGTTCGCCTCCGCACCGAGACACTGCCGGGTAACGACCTTAGGCAAGTTGTTCACACACGTGTGCCTCTGTCACCAAGCAGTATAATTTGGTACCGGCTTTTCCGCTGGGACGTAAACAGGCACACCGCGCGATACACTGGCCCCGTATCCGTGGTCTCGCAGTGTAAAAACTGATTTCTGGCTGAGGACCTTAGGAAACGAAGATCAGCGTCGCCCTATGGGCCGTAAGGCTCGGGAAGGACTTTTTATTTTTTACTGTGTGGTAGTAACCAGCCATTTGTCTTTCGGGGTCGGTAAATCGGGTGCTCAAGTACCGATCTGTCTGGCTGGAGTTAAGTCGAGACACGTTCACATGTGTCGGATGGCAGGTAATCCGTGTAATCCCATATGGCAGGTGACGCTATATACTTAACTCTAAGCTCTAAGATAGGTTCCGATGAAACTATATAAACATTAGCATGATATTGTGGACAGAAGATGAAGACGATTCATTAGTTACGTTCTACGTCTACCGTCAGCCAGAACAGTACATTAGACTTCCAAAGGTGGAAAAAAGAAAAGTGAGAGCTAAGAAAACATGACAAAACACGCCACAAGTTACAAGCGATGGATGTCAGATGGAAAAAAACAAAATCTGTTGCTGGTTATCACAAAGAGTAGAAAGCCTTCGTCGCCTATCTTCTTGCGGGAACAGGAGCTAATTAAGTAAGTAAGTAAGTCACGTGACGTCACGTAAGATGGTGTGGTGACTGACCGACGGTTTGTGTCGTGGTTGAGAACCCGTGCCGCTGAGGTCGACGCTCGAAGTGCGTCGTCCGTACTGACTCCAGTACGACAATCTGACTGTACGCGCCTTCCCCGTCCTCTGGTCGAACGACTGGCACAACTGGAACGGCGGAGAATACAGATGCAGGCTGACAGCTGGGTTGGTGTGACTGACATTTTCCACACGGTGCAGCCCCATCAAATCTACATGACATTGTATACGCACTGACAGATTTACGGATATCGTACGCAGCTGACGGGAGGGAGAGAAATAGAAAACGGGTAAATGAATAGATGACGTTTATGATGACAATGAATTGATAAAGTTAATGTTCGCCCGCTCTTGCAGCTACAAACAGCCACGAGCGTCCTAATGATATAAATACCCCCCCCCTATATACATGTATGTACCTTGGCAACAGTGATAGATAGCAGCGGCGTCGTGGGGCCGAAAGTTGCAAATTTTTGACAGATCAGATTATGGGTGCTCAAATTTTCATTTTTGTTTATTTTTTTTTGCTTTCACAAATTTTCCGACAGTAGCAACTTTTTCCACAGTTTTCTGACAGTCAACAATTTTTGGGGTGAAAGAGAATTGCCCCTTCCACGACGCGATTGCTAAATAGTACTGCTTGTGGTTCACGAATTACAAATGAGGATGCACACGTAGCTAGGACTTGCACCGATGGCCTCATAATGTGGTCACATTAGCTGCATTCTATGCGATTGGAAAGCCAAGATACCAAGACACTATTTTATGTGATGTAAGCCTGTAGATGCAGCCCATTGTGGAGAAACTGGACCGTTCGATATATAGAATTATAACACGGAAAAGACTGGATGAGAAAATGAGTTGCTGCAGACCGTTGATGTACGTGACTCCATCTTTGTCGTAGTAGTTGACTGCAGTTTCTGTCAGAGGCTCGTGGTCCGGCAATACTGCACTGGATATGTATCCATCAGTATTGTCGTTTTGTGACTGGGTGAATAATGAGCTGGTGCAAGGCCAGTCAAACATGGTTTCTTTGAGTTGTCCGTCGAGTACTTTGACGAAGCAGTGAGCATCGCTGTGGTCATGCACGCTACTGCCGTGACCCTCGCCCCAGCACACGATCATCAGGTTGAACCGATCGTTGCCAGAGTCCACCAGGTTCCGCGTGTACCTGCAGCCACGTTCAGACGAGACCGGACCAGACCGCATCGTCTAAGGTATTGGCTACAGCTCTCTCTAACCTAATATGGTTTTAGCTTGGCTCGTAATGCGCCGTGCGGTTCGCACAAAAATTCTTGCATTACAGTTGTATTGCACTTGCACGATTGTACTCGTACGTCAATAATAAAATAATAGGCCTACGGGGCGTTTGACTGACATAGATGAACGGATTAACAATGTGCGTCATTAAGGCGCGCACAGAGCAATGTAACTGAACTGAACTGACATGGTACTAATGCATTACAGTAGGCACCGTCTAACGGCGTCGGTGGCCTACGTGACTGCGCTCACGTACGCGTCAACTAATGACCAATAGGCTCGCCCTGCTGGTTCGTTGGTCAATTCGTCAAAAACCAAGCCGTGTCAGTTCAGTTCAGACCAGTTCAGTTACGTCGTTCTGTACGCGTCTTTAAATAACATTTCAACGGGACGAAATCGTTGCAACAGAATCGGAGTAAACGTGCTCGTAGCGAATATCGTGCTATATCGCAGACAATTGCACCAGAATGACCAAATCAACAATTATTTTGCAAACAAAGCAATAGGCCCATAATAGCCCGGCCAAAGTTCTTGTTGTTGCCTTGCGACACTAAAATAGAGATTGGAAATTAACTCGCCGAAATTTGTAATAAATAGCAATGGACATTCAGTATGAAAATTTGCTGCTTGGAACCAACAGAACATTAAAATGCTTGCGCATTTTTTGGACAAAACCTACGAATTAAAAACAATGTTAAAATAGTGTATTTTTATTAATGTCAAAACTTAGGTCTAGTAAAAATAAAAATCAATATTACCGTTTTGGAACGAAAATGCAAATTACGTGAGTTTTGTCTGCATTTTGGAGCCAGAATTGGAGGTCACGGTTTTTAACGAAATCGGCTCAGTCAATCTTTTCTGTCGTGACAAACCTTGCAGGTATCATGCACAAATCACAGGATCAAGAATCTGCCAAACTGCTTTGAATGATGCAGAACTGAATGGTATTTCTGTTTTTCGCTATATCCATGCCAACTTAATAGCGTACTTAATTCAAACTGCATCGAAGATTAAACGACATCTAAAAATTCTTTTACTGTCACAATCTGCAGCAAATTAGTAAGAGTCACGATACTGAGTGGCGCATAAAAAGTAGAACGCAGGCCTAAGTCCACTTGCGTTAGCTTAAATAGAGAGATCGAATCGAGACAGTTTAGACAAGAAATCTGAGCTAATGCTTATGAGACGCGCGAGAGCCTATAACAGTTCCTGTTCGCAGGTAATCTTGGTCTATCTCCATCCATTTCGTCGCAATTCACTTTTTTGCAGAAAAATCGTCAAAAATCACTAAAAACCAATATATGTAGAGTTTAAGGTCATTCAAGGTCATCAATGTTGGCATTCCTAAAAAGCTCGTCGCCAGTGCTTGTCATGATACGCGGCATGTCTGAGCCTATCTGCAACTATTTTCACGCTAGACAAGCCAGCAATGGATAAATAACCACTTTTTAGAGGGGTACCCCTATTTGATACCTGCTTGCGCAACCCTCCTTGAACCTAGAGGGTTCGGACTTGGATTATTAAAATCTACATTCAGTGCTGAAAATTTCATGTGCAAGTTGTTTTAGTTTATCTCCAGCCATTTTGGCGCAATTCACTCTTGAAATGCGTGTCGCTGCTTATAATCGCAAAAAAAATCACTAAACCCTCCTACTTGGGGCTCAAGATCATCCAAGGTCATCGATGTTGACATTTCTAATAAAGCTTATCGCCAGTGCTTGTTATGATAAGCAACATTTCTGTGCCTATCTGCAACCATTTTCACGTTAGACGAACCAATAGCGGTAAAATAACTCCTTTTTAAAAAAGGGGTGCCCCTTTTTCGCCCCTCTTTTGTAGGGACCCCTTTTACCCAGTGGCATGAAATTTTGTCACGTAATACTAGAGACACTAGGCTATCATAATAATCTAGAACTCTCTATCTCACCTGGGCTTGAATTGGTACCGGGTCATGGCGGACAGACGGACAGAATTACCGTAGCTAATACGCGCTATAGCTATGCTAGCTCTCGCGCGTGAAAACGATTGGCTTCAAATCGAAATCGCAGTGCGATCATGTTGAATTTGGTTGTTCGAATGCTAACCATGGTCGCCCTCCACTGCCAGGCAGTCACTGCCAACTATTGCTCGTATAACATTATGCTACAGGTATACATTTTATGCGCCTCTCTGTATTGAAAATCGCAAACGCGTCGCTACACTACCTTGTGTAAATTAACGACAGCTTCAGACTAAAATCTTAATGGCTTTCGAAACTACATCCCCATACATGTACTCAACGCAGCTAGATGGAATCAAAGTATGTTGGCAACGTACCGATGAGGGTCGAAGATGGCGTACTGCTTCCAGTCCTTGGAGTTGCTCTTGTAGGCGGCGAGCAGAGCACGCACATAGTCGACGTCAACGCAGTCGGACTGGAAGACCACACGCAGCTGGTTGATGAGGTCATCCAGACAAGTGACCGAGGGCACCTGCTGGATGTCCATCGTACCGTGCAGTGATGGTATCACCTATCACAGACTGGCAACAATTGGTTCAACCGAGCCTCATAGGCTTATAACAGATACACATTACACAGCACTTAGGCCTACTATACGGGCACAAAGTCCGTCTTTAGTAGGCTACTTAACTACTTCTGTTCTGTTCTTGCTGCCAGTGACAGTGGCAATTGGTATTGAGAATGAGAAGCGCAAAGCAAATTGATCAACTATACTGTCGAGGTTCGAGATCGAAGTAACGAAATATACGCTTATAGTGTAAATTCGATTTAGAGGGTTATCTAATTTTTAACATTTTCGTAAAATGGGTCTTACGTTTATCGAACGTAAACAGATACGAAGGCAGACAACCGAAAGTGGCAGTGTGGCCACCATGCATAATTTTAGAAACTGTGACAAAATGCGATTATTTATTGCGATCTAAAAAATTTGGGGGTTTCGACCACGGCGATTTCAACGAAAGTATTCTAAGGCGACTGCGACAATGTCTGGCAATAGAAAATCTGTTTTCGTGACCAATTGTCTTGTCAATTCGGTTGTCCTCATATAATGTTGTTGCAACCAACTTAATCCAGATTATCATAGTCAAAATTCCGTATTTGTCGTTGGAATGTTGACAGAGTAGGCCTATGTCATAGTTTCGGTTTTTATGTCGCAACTGGCAGCTGTCGGTCGATGTTGCTGTTACTTGCTGACATTTTCGTCGAGCATTCTATAATCGTATTTTGCCTCATAAATGCCGTTGAAATTTTACTACTGTCTCTCGCAGTGTTAAAAGTACCCCGGTAGGCTATGTAGGCCTAGGCCTGCTTTCTGATGTGGCCATCATGTGGCGGCCATTTTCAGTTGGTATCTTTCTTCGAAACCAATGCCTTTGAAATCGCAATAGTTGATTCTTTCAAGGCTCACAGTAAGAAAAAATACATTTTACGCTATTTTAATTAAATACCCGAGAACTCTTTACCCCAAGGCGCAACAGCGTGCATAAGCATGAAAATAGAAACGCAACATAAGGCCTACGTAAATTAGCTGGCATAAGCGCAAATTCCATTACGCCAACTTTGCGACAAAGTTCGGGACAAGTTCCCGACATAGTCGCGGACTTGTCGCCGACTTTCCCCGTGCATTGTAACGGACTAAATTCCATTAGAGCGACACAAACGGGCTGGTCGCGGACTTGTCACGGACTTTGTTGCAAACATCTCGACATGCCAAGATGGTTTGTGTCCGCGTCTTTCGTGATTTGTGTCCACGACTTTTCCCGCGGGGAAGTTTCGGTGAAAGTCGGCGTGATGGAATCTGGGCTTTAGCCAACATGGTTTTAACCAGTCCAGTCCAGCCACTTGCATAATCATGTGCATCACTACATGGACTGTCATGAAGAGACGAGTAATTCATGGCTCTGTGCACTTGCAGTAGTGACTACTGACTTCAATTATTCATGCATCGAGAACATATTGAACATTTGGTTTTGAATTGCAATCTCTTAGGCCTACAGGTGATAAAAAAGCGTAAACTTATACTTTATAAAATGTCTGATCTTGTAGGCAACACTAATTGACAACAACAAAATGTTTACTTTGTAGCTACAAACAGGTTATGTCAAAAATGTGTCGCTTTAATTTGCAAAGCAAACTGGCTGTTCGAAGCGTTCCGCAGCAGGCGTTTAGTAAAACATTTTTTGTGGACTTAATGAAATGAAACCGGCAATAATTTTCAACTCAAGAGGTCAAAGTTGAGGCCGGCGGCCGCGCAATATTATGCCTGCCATTCTAGTTTTTTGCTGGTAATCTAGCTAAGCGAACGAAAAACATCATTTGTCTGTTTGTTAGGATATTGACTAATGGCAACCATTAGCGTATTTTATTTTTGCATGTATGGCATTCGAATTTTTAGCCGACTGTACTTAAGTAACGGTCGAGCTATTGGTATGAGTTGTCGTCCGTCCGTCTGTCCGCCTGTTTGTCTGTCTGTCACGGATGTATTGCGACTAAACGGTGCGAGATAGGGGCCTAGGTTGCTATTAATCACTAATAAAAAGTTGCATATTGGCTTTCAAATGACATGTAAACCATTGACCTTAGATGACCTTAAAGGGTCATAACACACTAGGGTATGTCAATGGTGCAGTATTATGGCTAAACGGTAAGTCGTAGGGGGTCAGCAATAGTACCATTGAATAGAGCACTGGCGACTTCAAAGTCAATAGTAACCATGTCTTTATCTGCAGCGGTTTGGCCGCAATTTTTAGTGGAACGTTTCAAGCTATAAGTGGCTATATCTCGAAAACGGTGAGAGATAGGGCCAAGGTCATTGACAACCAGTACGGTCGGCTATCTTAGCGACAACTGGGCTTCTTATATATCATAACGTGTGCGTATTTATCGTATTTTCACAGAGACTTATTTAGCATTAAACCACACTCAGTCAGCTCGCACCTGTAGGCCTACTGTTTTCGCAACTTTTGGCTGCAGTCGTAGGCTACTTGCGTCATAATGCAAACGATCTGAGCGTGAGTCAAATACGATACCGTACTGTCTAGAGTGGTATAAGCTCATACTGCGTACTCGCTTATCCACTCCAGCAGTGCGGTATCTACTACTAACTTAGTCCGAAGTCCTTTATCGCGACAGTCTGCACTGTTGGCCTAGACCCATAGGTAGGCCTACATTGCTGTTAGTTGTTCGCGCGTGACTGAACACGTGGAGTCACTGAATTGTTATTACCGGACATTAACGGCGCGGGTAATCTGTACGACAGCCCTACATTTAGGCTACTTATAACTGCAGGCAAGGAGACAAGTATAGCTTATAATACAGTTGAGAGTTGAGAGAGCGGCCAAGATGTTCTGGATTGTCGCGTATCTGCTGTTGCTGCTGCTGCTGCTGCTACTGCTGCGAGTGTTGTACGTCATCTGGAAGGATGTTGCTGATGCGGACATGACGCTGTTGTGGAAGGAACGGTTTGGACTGCAACCTGGTAAGATCGCCACCATTGTCGTTGTCATGTTTGACCACGGTCATTATTAATGTCTGTTGCCATTTGTCGTTCCTCATGTACATGGTGTCCAAAAACTCAATAGGAGATCAATTTCATGGCCAACCAGATTGATCTGTATAATATTACTAGTAGTGTATTCCGTCTCGGTAACCGAATACACAATGAATATTATTAATAGGCCTACACGTTGATGCGAAGGTATAGAGAACTATGGCTGATGCTATACTAGTATTTTCGTAATTTATACATTAAGCACTTTGTTTCTGATAAATGCACCGCGTACAGGCTATGTACGATGTATCTAAACTTGTGCGTCCATGCGTAGACCCAAATGATACAGGAAGTGAAATAAAGTTCAATAGCTAATATTAGTGATCTTCTTTGTTCAAAAAAATTAAAATCATTTCATACAGCAACTATACGTTCGTTGCTGCAGCAGCATACAGTCGACAAGTTTTTGCAAGTGACTAGTTTTGGTAATAATTTTCATAGCCTGTGGGGTATAAACTAGCCTATATGGTGGCACACTACATGTAGTTTACGTTCACATTATGCTCACGTGACGATGCCGCTGTTGTTTTGATGCAGATGTTCTAAAGGGTCAGGTGGCGTGGATAACTGGAGCATCAAGTGGGATTGGTAAACAGTTGGCGTATGAACTTGCCGGTGCTGGATGTAAACTTGTGCTGTCAGCACTCAACACGGTGGCACTGGAGAATGTTCGCAAAGATTGTCTCAGTTTGTATTCATTTTTCCCCAGTTATTCTCTAAGTTACCGCAAAACTTCTAGCTCTTTTTAACATAAGCTGGGTTTGAGTAAAAGTCTGGTCTGCAGCACTAGCCGGATGTCTACTTGTTACGTACAAAAGCTACAAACTTATCGGATATGAAGGTCACGTTAATATGTCTTCCAAGTTAGCAATTTAGACGCTTGCGGAAATAATTCACCCCATACACTCTTTCGACCAGCTTACCCAGTACTACCCAGTAAACGTGCTTTGCAGTACTCGTATATGAACGCTGTATGCAGGAATATCCTAGTTTAATGTGGCAAGTTTTCAATTTCGTAATATTGAATTACAAGCCGGATCTCTATATTAGACCTACAGTTTACAAGCCGGAGCGGAAGACGGCCCGGGTTCAAGCGCATTAGAGATTTTTTTGAGTATGAGCTATATAAATTTACACTTTACTTACTTACTCACTTACCTTCTTCTGGGCTTTAGAACACTTTCTTGGCTCGCGACTGTTATAAGCGACCCTTATTGTCAAACAACGTGTCTGTGTCTGATTCCGCGTATGTGTCCGTCCGCAGCCTATATAGCAGTCGCGGGCCACGTCTCCTACTGACTTGTTACATTATACATACTGCGTCTTTTATTAGCTGTCTCATCGGGGTACATGCCGAGAAGCAAATAATCGTAGATGCATGAGCAGACGCTGTGCTGTCGCAGCGTACATACGCGATGCGATGTTGTTTATGTTTACGAGTTTGCTTTCAGGTCACATGGCACCTCGCGATAGTATATCGAGTTACCTCCCCATCGTATGGATTTACTCGACCCGAAATTTTGGAACTTTCCCGTTATTCTAAGACTATTAGGTCACTGGGTACAGAAAAGCGAAGACCTAAAGCTAATTGTTCGTTTCCTTACCTTCCAGACAAACCATTTTATACGGTCATGATACATCCCGTTATACAAACGGACAGTCGGACGGACATACGACCTACGGTGGCAATACCGATTTCTACGCCATGTACTTCGCCAGGTAAAAATGACACGCAGAAAGTGGCTTCCGGTCAGTTTTTGAACACAGTCACGTTTCCTGCAATTGGTCGAACGTCCACGTGGATTAAGGCGGACGCCAGTTCACTTAATTAGTCCAGTCCAGCCCAGTTCATTGCTGTATTTAGGTAACGGCAGTCTGTCAGACTCTGATGTGCTCGTGTTACCGCTGGACGTAACTGACACTGGGTCTCACGCTGCTGCCACCGACGCCGTTATCAAACACTTCGGACAGGTACGATCGTACGATAAACTCAGCCTGTACATATTTTTGCATCTTTACGTTTACGTCTCGCACTTTTCAGTACATTTATAGCAACAAAACAACGCATATATTTATTCTAAACAATTGCGATTGTTTCTTGCATAGAGTAGATTATTTTGGCTGCGTTCTTGTGTGACTAAGCACCTTGACTGTTACCATTTACTCTTAAGTGATATTTCTGTTTACCCAATGAATGCTTGTGGCATTGCAGTGTTTGTGCGTTTCAGATTGATTTGCTTGTGAACAACGCCGGCCGGACGCAGAGAGCTTGGGCGATTGACACACCGCTTCAAATTGATCGCGATATGATCAGTCTGAATGTGGTCGGACCGGTGTCTTTGACCAAGTGTGTCTTGCCCCACATGATTAACAGGCGTCATGGATACATCGTCGTCACCAGCAGCCTTAGCGGCATGATACGTAAGCCTTCGTTCTATACTTGTAATCAGGGAGCAGTAACAGATTTATTTTTCTTGGAAATTTTACTAACAGCAAGTAGGCCTACAGCTTAATTTGTAGTGGGCCGATGACGCATTCCACAGTCAGACATTGCATTCGCGGACGTCAAAACGCTGCAACCAGATGCGTTATATGCAGGACCGTCGAGAGGGAGGTAAGTTACCTCGGGTCCCGCGACGTTTGGGGGCCCCGCCGTCGCTCAAAAATATAAACTACACCATAATGCGAAATTTTGAAAAAAATTCACATTTTTTCCCAGAGGGGCTCCGCGAGAATGTTTCCCCGGGCTTCGCGGTGGTTCTCGATGTCCCTGGTTATACGTGACGCTTTTAAAAAGCATCAAAATGCGTCAAATTCGATTTCGGTCACGGCTCAGCCTCGGAACACGCTGCATGGGGGAGCTCAGGACGTTTCTCTAGTCTGCTGTCATCTTCCACCCCCTCGACGCTTGTGGCGTCTAATTTGGACGCGTTGGCGCCTCACCTTACGACGTATCTTCCTTTTGTTGTCCGTCAAGTTTTAACGTCTAGCGGCACGACTGTCAATCGAGATAGTTATCTTGTAATTTTTAACCCGTTAGTCGCTTTTTTACTGTGTTTGATTTCAGTGTCTAGAATAGGCCTAATTACTTAACTGACTAACGAAAGATTTTGCGCTCTGTATTGGCAAACGCAGTTAAGAAGTTGAGAAACTTTTCTGTTTTCTTTTTACTACATACATAGGGAAGCTAATTTAATAATTATATACGCACTGCGTAATTGTGCATTAAAAGTTTTTTTCCGTACCTCTACGAAATAGCATTTTTTGGTTCACAATATAAACATAGGGACTGCTCACACGATTTACCATTCAATTACTTTCTGCACATAATACGAGCATTTTTGTTTGTTTTTAGCTCTACCATTCTCTGCCACGTACAGTCTCACCAAGTACGCCGTCATTGTAAGTGTAACCGCTGCGTCTATTGTTAAATTATTGTCTGTTTATAACTTTTTGTGATAACTGATATGCGCATTTTAAAAATATTTTACACGCTGAAAGGTTTACGAAATGAATCAGTAAGCGTATGCAGTTAGTCTACTTCCTGATGGTCATTGAGTCTGTAAAGGCGCGTAGGTTACAGAGTGACGTAATTGAACTGAACTGATATGGTTTGGTTTAAGTAAACCATGTCAGTTCAGTTCAGTTCAGTTCAGTTACGTCGCTCTGTACGCATCTTGAGAGTTATCTTGAGAGTTACAATTCGCCTGCAGCATATGCAGGGGAGAGCGGGGAATTAGATGAGACACCACCGCCGTCAAAAATGTTTGTGTTTTATCTATGGTACGTAAGTTCCTATCTACAAAATATAATAAATAATCAAATAACAATCGCAATACGTCCATATCTGTGGAGATGTTTTAGTTTTTTTCACGAATGTTTGTTTTGGACGTGCAAAATCAAATTTTAGGTAACCGTTTAACTCTGTCTTCTAAAGTTATAGTCGTGGTCACCTCTAAAAATTAGTTAAATTTTGAGAGATCGATATACACGGCATTCAAAAGCGTGAGCGCGATCAATTTATAAGTGATAATACAAGTGTGAACCTGGGTCGCCCTTGTCGGGGTTGGTTGAGAGTCTCAACCAGTTAGTACAGACTCGGGGTTCGTTGAGACATTAAGGTACTTGTTATTTTTCGTACTTTTTTTCACAAAACAAAACACAATTTTGTTACTCAGACTTATTACTTTTGTTGCTAAATGAATACAGTTTAGCCTAATAATAGTAACTTAACAGGTCATGCTAAACGCAATAAATTTTCCGATATGATCTTTGAACTGAAAGTGTCTCAACCAATCTCGCTCTCCCCCACGCCGTTGCACGGTGGCTGCGTTTTAGCCAATTGTATAATTTTTGAATGAGACGATTATTTTAGTGATTGATGATGATAATGATGACAGAAGAACGCAGTGTTGATTGTTGACAGGGTTACTTCCACAGTCTTGCAGCCGAAGTGTTTCCGCACAACATCAGTGTAACTGTCGCGTGTCCAGGACCCGTTCACTCCAACGTCCTCGCTAATGCGTTCACCGACAAAATAGGAGAGGTGAGACATTAATAATTAATATGTCTATGCCAGTCGTTAAGTTTTACCATACAAACTGAACTGCTCAGTTAGTCACCGATTTAGGCCACGGCAGCATTAATATTGAATATCTTATATTGGAATTTTTAATATTGAACATCTTATTATACGCCAGTGGCAGCTGGAAGTCAAGAAATAACAAGCACGCCGCTATGATGCTGTTTGTTTAGTTTGAACTTTAAATGGCTAATGGCTTTGACTTCTTGAACTGAAAATTACCACGCTGGTTTCTTTTGCTCTGGGAAACGTTTAAGCCAACTATGGTTTGCTGTGTGTCTTTCTGATCTCCAGTTTTCTTTGCTTTGGCCTACTAGCGCGTGCTTTCAGCTTTCCACGACAGATTCCGATGTGATGAATTTTGCTTTACTGCATGAACAGAATCTGATTTCTTGTTTTATCTTTCTCTGTCATCTGCCGGAGTTTATGACTGTTTTTATTCTGTAGTCTAGAAATAGATTATTAATTACTGCTGCTGAGTCCGTGTCTATCAATAATTGTGCCATTAGCCCATGACGGGTACGTAGAGTAATAATTTTATTTTTTTAAACTGACTGACTGGTTTGTGACAGAAATATGGCGGCAAGCACGATGCGGATTCTAGCAGTGTGTTGGACGCATCTCGCTGTGCTAAGCTGATGGTCATCGCTGTGGTGAACGAGTTGTCCGAAGTCTGGATCAGTCGCTGTCCATTTCTGCTCTACAGCTACTACGCACAGTACTTCCCCGCATTCTTCCTCAGGTACGAAGGCCCAGTGCATTAGCTACGTCATTCTCCCATTAAAATAACGTCGATGGCTTTATTACATAGGATCCAGAAAGGCACAGGATAGGCCTATTTATTCGACAGCCGTATGAATAGCCATTATAGCCGTTCGTAACCGACCCGGCTATTTATCCGGCGTCCGTCTTAGATTGGGTGCTCGTAGGTACCGGCTACGACGTACAAATAACCGAATCACCGCGATCAAGGAAAGTACTGTTATCCGAGCAACTTTGTCCGACTGCACTCGCGAGTGCAAAGGGCTTAGTTAGTTTGTTTTGAAACGCTATTAAAAGCCTGTTGTAAGATTGTTGTAAAGCAACAGAATAATGTGACTTTCGACTTTAATTGCAAACTTATCTCATTCTGTTCATTATGTTGACGTCAGTGATGTCAGGGGGCGCCAGGTTTTCAAAGCTGGGGAAGGGTCCAGGTCGATTAATTGTCGATTTACCACCGCTAGCTCCACCCTCCCCTTTCATCCGTTTAAAAAACTCGGATTTGTGCGAATCTCGTAGGTCGTCTTGTTGGGAGGCTGGGGAGTCCGGAGTCCGGTCCGGAGTCCGGACTAATGGATCCCGGCCGCCGCCCCTGAGTGATGTAGTAACTTACTCGAGTCCGGTATAGTGGATATACCCGAGTCGGACTTTTGAGAAGTCGTGAGCCTGTGTTTAGGCCGATGACGCGAAGTAGGATTTGACTTGAACTTGGACCCGGGTAGTGCACTCAAACTCTGCCCTGTGTGACTTATCTGCACCGTACTAATGTTTTAACTAATAATTTTGTTAACGTAGTATTATTTACAGACAAAATTTTAAGTTTGTCAAATTTTAGCAGTCTATCATGATGTTGTTTTTCACTATAGGCTACATGCCAAGATCGTGAATATCAAATTTTACCAACATCTCTTTTGTCTCGTTACTCGTATAGACTATAGAACCAAGTGGACTCGGATTCGAAGGTATATCGATGCAGGCGAGTGACGGGTAATTTGAGCAAAGCTCACGAGACGCGACAGCCTTTTAGCAGTTCCTATTCGCAGGTTGTCTTGATCTATTTTTATCCATTTTGATGCAATTCACTTTTGAAATCTACGCCGCAGCCACAAATTGCAAAAAAAGTAACACACTAAAACCCCTACCAGGTATTTTAGAAGATCATGGCAATTCAAGGTCATTGATGTTCACATCAATAAAAAGCTCGTCACTTTTGTTTGTTATGATAAGCAGCATGTCTGTGCCTTTCTGCAACCCTTTTCATGCTACACGAGCACTGTTAGGGGGTGGGGGTAGCAGTCTTTGACGCCCGCCTACATCGGCCTTTTTGAACCTACAGGGTCGGGACTTGAACTGCTAACATCTACGTTTAATGCTGAAAATTTTTTATGCAGGTTGTTTTTAACACCCTTTTCGGGGGTTCAAGGTCGTTCAAGATCATCGATGTTCACAAATCCAAAAAGCCCGTCACCAGTGCTTGTTATGATATGCAGCAAGTCTGTACCTATCGGCAACCGTTTTTAAGAGCCAATGGCAAAAAACGTTTTTAAGTGGGTACCCCTCTTTGACGCCCTCGTTCAAGGTGAACTCCCTCAACCAGGGGCACGAAATTTTGTCACTAAAAACAAAACGAGTCATTGGGGCAGGCCACAGTGAAGATTACGTGATCCTATAGCTTGCACCGTTTTGATACAGATCATGAGTGTGACAGACAGACAGACAGACAGACGGACATACAGACAGACGCCTAGACGATGGCTAAGACGCGCGAAACATTTTGCTGTCGTGCGTAAAAAGTGTTGTATGAAAATTTAACTAATTGTGTCTGCGTGGTTTGCAGATATATTCGCGAAGTTAAAGGAGAGAGATTTACTGCAATGAGAAGTGGAAAGTAACTTTATCATGTAGGCTACAAAGTACAATAATAACTGAAACGTTTGAAACGTTTATTTCTGGAATGGACGCTAGGCCTATATGTCAACTTGTCAGATTCATTTACCGAAAACAGACATGACACCTATTCTGAGTCTGCAGCTGGCAGAAAGCCTATGAGAAAATGTGGTCACGTAAGGGCTTGAAACTATCTAATGCATTGTCTGCCAATAAAATGTCGCTGCGATTTTTGACTGCTACTGATGGTACAACAGGATAAACCTGCATCCTGCATGAATTAAGTAGCATTAATTGGCCTCAATGGCCTGTAGTTATTAATTGCCGCATTGACATGCGGCAGAATGTGTGCAGAACTAAAGACGCATCATGTTTGTACTGCAAAAAATTTATTCGAAAAACATAGTTGCCACTCAGTCTCGGTTACTGAGTAGTGAGTACTAATGACAGACAAGTGAGTACCGGTACTCGAATACGTAACGTTTAAGATGTTATTTCGCTCAATTCAAGCAGCACTAATGTTTCCGGTTACACATAATCCGTCATTTCCGGTTTGGTTATTCGTTTGGTTATGTGTTCTTTTGTTAATGTTAATCAACGTGCACGTTGTCGATGTCATAATAAGCTAGTTATAAGTATTATGAAACTTAACCTTTCGGCGGTTGTTCTGTATGCAGTAGTGACGTTTAGTATGAAATTGCCAATAGTTAGCATTTCTGCCGATACCTACGTGTATGTGGATAGCACGTGTAGCGGGTGACGGGTAAAACTTGGCCAGTGGTTACGTCTACATGCGGAGCTTCTTGTACTTATTGCGTACAGAGCTTTTTACATTAGGCAGCTGATTGATGATGGCCGCTGTGACGTTATTGTGGCTATTCAGTGTCGGTTAATGATTAATGCTAGTGTTAATAATTAATAATAATAATGATAATGTTAATGATTCTCAAAGTAAGATTTACGGTTATGCTGTTAGCTTTGAAACGCTCTTAGGGAAAGGGTCATGGCCTGGGCAGTGAGTGTTGGAAGCAACTATCTATGCACTGAGTACAGAGTGGCTTTATGTGCAGTTTTATTTTTATTGTGGAGCAAATGAAAAATAGATGGAGGTTACTCCGGTAAATTAGGGAGGGGAAGTTCAATATTAAAAATTTGGTACTTGTTTATTAATTCACCCGCACCCGAATTAACTGCAAGTTACGGCTAGAGCTAAGGTTAGGAATAGGGATAAGGTTAGAATTAAGATCAGGGTTAGGGTTAAGATTAGGGTTAGCATTAACAATAAGAATAATTTGGGTGCGGGTGAATTAACGGACAAGTACCAGAATTTTTAATTTTTGACATTTACGATTAGAGCTGTCGAATTAGCAAGTTAACACATTAAACAGTTAATGCACATTAAGAAAATTAACGTGCATGCATATAAAAAATAACCACACATACCTAAATTTACTCAATTCTGTGAAGCAAAAGTTCCAATATTCTATAAAATTGCAGTTATTTGACGATTGAATTAAATATTGTTCTGTTGCCTTTCCATCATTACTGACAGTCCAGCGACACAGCTACGAGTTCGTCGGTCATCATTACACCTTCAGCAATATGATGATGCACTAATTAATGTGTTAAAAAATTAATGCCTTGACAACACTGTTTAAGATGGGGTAATATTGATATGTGCAGTGTGCTGATGAGAATGATGATTTGTCTACGAACCTGATTTATATGAAGTCAAGACATTATTAGCTCTATCTGACTCTGATGCACAACTGACAATAATAGATTGGAAATTTGCTGGACATGCTCTTAGCAAACATGCGCTATTATCTTGTCATTGCAAATGTGCTGAAGTTGTTGAAATATGCATAAAAGTATGTGGCAGGATAATATGCCATAGAAACTGTGTGCTTTTATTTGTGTATATGACCAGGCCTTCTATCCTATATATTCTGGTGGGCGCAGTGACTTTATACCTGGTGGGAGCAGCTTATGCCCAGTGAAAAATAAAGAGGGGGAGTTTTGTTAAGTGTGCAGATCAAAACTTTCCCCTTATTTTTCGCTTTGTAATCTACACCCTTAATAAAACCTCCCACCATCTATTCTTCACTCGGCAATCTACAGTGTTAACAAAACTTCCCCCATATTTTCACTCTAGAACATTTTAAAATGAAAATTTTTCTACAAAGGGGAAAAAGCCCAAAGGGGAATTGGGAAACTTTAGTTCGAAAGTGGAAGGGTAAACTTGAGCCCAAAAGTGGGGTGGGGAAAGTTGCGCTTGATTTCAACTCCAGATTTGGGGGATAGAAGCCACTGGGTGGGCGTAAACAGCGCTGGCTCAATGCATAGACCAATGAGGCCATGGCCTAGGGACCCGCGCTTTTCAGGGGCCTTGTGCTAAGCTGCACTAAAAGCTGTCAGTTTATTCTCGAGAAAATAATCAAAATTGTTGCCACCAGATGTCATATTTTCAGGTTAAAATGCACCAAATCTGATTTCAGCTGTGGTTTTACCCTACACCCCGCTTTAGGAGTTCACAGCACTCCCCTAGACTCCTTAGCTGAATTTAAGGGATTACAGACAGTGAAATATACAAATGATTTGTTTTAATTGTTGATATTTGACAAACGTTTAGATAATGGATAGTTTATTGTAATTTGTACTGTAATGTGTAAGGATCCGACAAAGTATTTGAGCCTAAGGCTTCTCAGGGTCTTAATCCGACTCTGGGCGTAAATTGCACTCAGTGTAAAATAGGGGAGGGAGAAGTTTTGTTAAGGGTATGTGCAAAATTGCTGTCACCAGAAACATTTGTTTTTTTACTCAAAATGCACCACATATCGTTAGGTCAGACCCACTGGGGGAGCTTACAGCACTCCCATGGGCCCCTAACTCGACTAAAGCGGCATTCAGAAAAATGTCTAATAATTTCAATAAATCCATGTACTGTTAACAATTATTCTTTGGATTTTCAAAAATCTAAAGGAATGCATTTTTTAGTTTTACCAAGCAGATGAAAACACACAGTTGACTGTATTTGCTGAGATTCATTTAAACCACCGGTTGTTCAGTATGTTGACGAGAATGATGACATGTCTACGAACCTGATGCAGATGAAGTCAGAAATTATTAGCTCTATCTGACTCTGATGCGCAACTGAGAACCGGTTTTCAAATTAAATATCTTATGTGAATTTACTTGAATGAATACAGGCTGTCAGCAAATTATTATTTGCCGGTTATGTAATTTGCTCGTGGAAAAATGACTACATGGGATTGGGATATTGAAATTTTGTGTCATATTGCCTTCGTTTGTCACATTAGTAGATCAATGAAAAGTGTCTGGTTTGTATTTCAGCTGCTATTGGTGTGTATGATAAGAACCAGCGTGCTGTATAAGCAGTGATTTTCTGTTTGCTGCATTGTACTTACATGTGTTTATTAAGATCCTTTTCTGGCACTGTTGCAATTTTTCGCACAGCTTACAAAACGTTTTTTGAAAAGCCCAGCCCACTGATTTTGTTTCGGTTGAACCTGAGTTTTTAAAAGCCTGCCTTGATTGGTTTTGGGGATTTCATGGCTTTTTAGTCTGTTTTTGTAAGTTTATATTGCTTGGTCACAAAGACCTACATTTTTTTCTGAACAAGTTTGGCAAGTTTAAGAAAACATGACCATTTTTATTATTATTGAACGGAAGAAACTAAAATTGGATTGTTTTGGGGTAGGTTTTAGTGAATTTACCCAGTAAAGTCGCTGGTTTTTTGCTAGACTGTTTCCACGCCATTATTTAGGTTGCACATTGGCACACTGTTATGTTACAGTCGCTGATATTTCTTAGTGCCTGGTCATAACGTTAGTGTGCAAGAGCAATTTCTCTTTGCAACACATTGCATTGAATCTGTTAAATGCAGTGTTTACTTACAGAGAAGACATGACTTTACTCGGGCCCGTCGAGAGGGTGGGGTAGTGGGGTAAGCTACCCCGGGCCCCATGACGTTTGGTGGGCCCCGCCGTCGGCCAGAAATTTGAAGTATTCCCGAATGTACCATTTTGAAAAAAAAATCAAAAATTTTCTCTCCAGAGGGGTCTTGTGAAAATGTTTGGGGCCCTGTGAGAATGTTTCCCCGGGCCCCGCTGTGGCTGTCGACGGGCCTGGCTTTACTGCTGTTATATTCACTTGTCATCTTTGTACAGTGTACTTGTTGTGAACTATAGGCTTAAATTATTGGAAGATTGGTTTCAACATTATTCTGTTAATCAGATGCTGATGCTCTGATATTCGACTAAACAGTTTCATCAGATACATGTATTGTTGATTTTGATAAAATGTAACATTGTCACATTGATATGAAGTATATTTCTGTAGTGTAACTCTACAAATCAGTAGCAGTTTATTAATGAAATATAAATACTAATGTTTAAGACTAGTTGACTTAGTTGCCCTGTTTTTTTCAAATGACTGCATTCTGTGGCTGAATGTTAAAAGAAGGCACAGATAAGTTCACCAACGTAATGTTCTTTTGGTACAGAACTGGAAGTGATGAACATTTCAAAATCAGTTCGTCATTAGCAATCGTAACAAGGCTATTAGATGTGTACAATTAATTGAATGATTTTTACAAAGAAAAATGTTATAATTACTTGTAATTAGATCGGATTAAAAGTTACTTTATAATTGTTATTTGTTTGATTTGACTACATATTCCAGTTTAGGAGATAAATTATGTAATTATACAAAATTTAATGCCAGCCGTTGAATGTATAGTCAGTAGTCTCGGTAGTTGAAAGCAAAATTAGTAGCTGCACGTGAAGAAAGTACCGGGTAACGGTAATTTCATGAGTACACGAGGTATTACCGTACTTGCCGAGTACTAACTACTAAGCTACTGTAGGTTTCGTCTCGTTTACCAGTAATTACGGTACGTATCAACACATGCATAAATCGATAGTGCTGACAGATGACAGAACAAACGCAAAGCTTTTACATCAGTCCAAGATAGTATTGTCTGTTTCAATACGCTCCAAGTCTCCAATGATCGATAACAAGCTCAAAGGTTATTCGAGTAAAAAATGTACCGATATTCGAGTACTTGCTGCAGCCCCATTCTTTATATTTCGAAAATAATATATATTCTGCGTTTGTTTACTTTTCAGAATGACAATGTTTTTTATTGCGTTTAATGTGTTTGCTATATTTTATTTCAGTTTTGCATCATACTACACGTGTGAGAAATTAAATACTTGTCATAAAACGATGATAGGTGTCTGGCTTTTTCTCCCCTTTGCCGGTTCGCCCTGGGCCGGTTACGATCACCGATTGGTGAAAATAAGTATTGGGTCAGTGCTAGGGGTAGATAGGGGTAGATCGGCGATCTCGCACTTGTGAGCAGAAAATTACTAGTGGTAGATCGCCACTTTACCCAATTGCATTTATCACATTATTAATGTAAGAATGCAGCCATAGTTCTTCACTGCATTGCCATCACTGTGGTTGGGACTGAAATATCAGTCACTTTGTTATCAATTACCAAATTTATTCAAAAACAATATATTTTTAAGTCTGTGTTACAAAGAAACAGATATGGCTTGAGATGGACTCTGATATAATACTGAATAAGTCTGATTTAAATATTGACAGTGTCGTGGCATGGTCCTATGACTACCAGGAACATAAGTTCTACCATGTACCTAATAATGTGCCTACCCGATCTACCTCTAGCCATTTTCCAGTGCTAACAGCAAGATCGCCGATCTACCGCTAGAATTATTGGAAGGTTAATTCCACCGATCGGTGATTTTAGTCTGATTTTAACCTTCTAGGCTAAAATCACCGATTGATGAAGCTAACTGCCAACACCAAAATTACCAATCTGCTAAAATCTGCACTAAAAACGAAGCTGAAAATGCGGCAAAGTTAGAAGATCACTAAAGATAAGATCACAATGCATATAAAGTAACTATCAAAAACATCAGGGCTAAACAAAATGGTTACTTACGTGCAAATGTTGTAGTAATCACACCTTATTGCACATTTCATGAATGTTTGTCATCAGAGGTTTCGTTCGAGTGGTGGAAACAATTAACTTTCTGTAACAGTAAGACAGACACTTGAAGTAAGCATCTCTGATATGGAGATTGCATTACGTGCAGGTGTACAATTTGTTGCAAAATAGTTAGAAAAGCATGAAACGATCATAAATATTTCTTCATTTTCGGACTTTAGACATCTTTGGCAATTGATTAACGTGAGTGAAATCCAAAATTTGCGGGTAAGTAATCATACTATTTCGCCAACATCAGCACCATAAAAACTCAATCCTGCACATCCTATATTATACAGAGCTAGTCTAAAAGATGACCTATTAATTGTTCAGCAGCACACGCATATGAATTGTTCATTATCGTTCTTTGGCAACTAAATACCACGCATACAACACTCATGGTACCAGTAAAAACAGACGTCGCGCTTAATCCAAAGAATGTTTTTTGATGCACCAATACTAGTAGGAGGCTCTGTCATCCCACACTCCATGCATCTCTCCATCTTATATCACCAGCACTATCTGTAGGTCTACACGTTTTCTTCCGACCTCGTCTTTGTTTTACTGCTTTGCCCACTGATCCACTCTGCCTGGGCTTATATGCTTACGCAGTGGTCCACATTCTAACTCTGGCTTGTCAGGTTCAACATCTCTCTCTTCATAATCTCCGTTGAGAATGTTTTTGGCTACTTTGCTGCTTTTTTGAAAGTTACTGTTTCATTCTTTTTCACATTGCCTCTCCTTGAAACTCTGAGCAATCAGAGTTTTAAATCTCTCACCGAAATCACTACTATGGGCATGTGAAAATATCACGGTTTCGCCCCGTCGGTGATCGTAGTTCACACGGCTGGTATCACCGATTGGTAATTTTAGCCTAGAAGGTTAGAACCAGGGATGTGGTCTCGATCGAGAGGTCTCGGTCTCGAGACGGTCTTGAGACGTACTAACTTCTCGTCTCGGTCTTGCCTCGGACAAGATCCTCAACGTCTCAGTCTCGTCTCGGTCTCGGACCTATGCGTCTCGTGTCTCATCTCGGTCTCAGAGCAATATGTCTCGGTTTTGGCTCAGTAGGTCTCGTTTTGTGCAGGCGCGCGCCGTGCATACTGTAGCTGCAATTATTGCGATACTAACCAGCATGACATTTGTGGCTTAGACATATTCGTTTACAGTGTTTTTACTCTTTCATTTACTTATTAGTCCGCCTGGAAGCGATAGCTTGCAGAGCGGACTTAAGTTTTACCCATGATGTTTTTTTTTCTTTCAACGCGAGATCTCCGAGATGCGTGGGCGGACCGGCGTGAAATTTTGCACGATGGTCAGTACTAGGCCCAATTTTATAATGCCGGTCCAAAATTTTGGGGGGCACACCCCCAAAAAATTTCGGGGGCCAAAAACATGCAAAATTTAGCCCGATTTCGGACGACTTCGAAGTTTGGCAGCGAATATCTCTGAAACGGATGAAGATATTCAAAATCGGATTTTTATTCCGTCTACCGCGATTCCTCCTGCGTTAGGCGAAACAAATCCGGTGAAGTTTGGTCCAGTGACCTTGGAGATCTCGATGTGAAATCATCCACCTAAAGCGCATATTTTGGAAGAACATATTTTGGCCCCTAGGGGGTGCTGCGCCCCCAAATTTTTACACGCGCTAGAGAATGACCAAGTCTTACTAACGCACTTCCCACCTGAGATGGGGGCACCCTTACAACCTTTTTCAAAAGGGGTCAAAAATTGGCTTAAAATGCAATAAAGGAGCGCTTATAACTTCGGAGTTAGGGGTGTAGCCCGACGAAAATTTGGCACTTGACATGGCTCTAGGTTGGGGTGTTAACGCAAGTACAACTTTTGGGGGCACTGCCCCCCCCTTAAAATTTGGGAGGGCGAAAAACGTTCAGAAATCGGTGCGATTTACGACAACTTTCGAGTTTGAGCGCAAATATCTCTGGAACCGATGAAGATAGTGACAAAATCTAAACGGCGTTGACGAGTATGATCCTTTCGGCATTGAAAAAAAAATTTAGTGAAATTCTGTCCACTACGAACAAAGTTATAGGCGCTCATGTTGACCTACCCTAGGTTGACAATGCGCGTTCGTCGTATGCCAATGCATTTGAGTTTGGGCCACGTGACTGATGCCGGGAAAATTTTACCCCACCCCCTCTAATTTCCCCCAATCGGACTTAGGGCGCCGGGCGGACTCACGTTGGGCTTTGCCCCAAATTTCTAGTTTATCATAAAGCAGAATTATGTCATGTCAGTCTTTTTTTGTCATAAAATGACATAGTCGCAATGTAGATAAAGTGTATGATGTCAGAATGAATACTATTAACCAAATGTTGACGGTGTATAAGGCTATAATCAGCTGTAGTTTACTAGTTTCAGTTGCTTGCAAATTGCGATAAATATAATGGCTTATGTCTACAGCACTGCAGTTGCAATTCGTTGATAATTGTCACAATAAAGTGCAAAAACTCACAATATCACAAATAGAGCTTACCATGGTGCAAGTTAATTAATCCATGTAATTTTTTTCATTGTCAATGTGTTTCACCATTTGTCACAGAAAATGTCTTGGCCAGATGTTAAAGCTCCCGAGACTCTCAAGATTCTCGGGAGCTTCAAGGTCTCGGCCAGCGTCTCGGAAGCTGCAACGTCTTGTCTTGGTCTCGGAGACATGGGTCTTGGGTCTCAGCTCAGAAGGTCTCGTGCACATCCCTGGTTAGAACCACCTAGGATACTAACCTTCTGACCTATTTTCACCGATCAATGATCCTAATCACTTCAGGTTCGCCCCTGGCTCTTTCGCCCCCTGGATTGTTCGCCTTTTGGCTTGGGTGAAAAGTTATCAATCTGTCCTCAAATTTTAATGATTCAGAAAGCGTTTTTGGAAACCTTTACATCTTATGACACTATCTGTAATAAAATTGTTGTTTTTTTTTGTTATTTTTCTGTTGAGAGGGATTTTTTTACAGTAAAACAGCAAGAATTGCCATAGACATGGCATTTTGCTTTTTGATAGCCAATGTGACATCATGTATAATTTTAGTGAAAGTCTGTTCAATGTAAAGTATGAAACGTACCTTTTTTGACGGTTTCGCATTACAGTCATTGATTTAATTGTTTTAAATTAGCACTGTTTGAGCAAAACAGAGTTTGTCAACATCAACATTTGAACCAGAAAAACTTTGAACACAAAGTAACGAAACATATTTAGAAGTTCGAGGTGTGGCTTGTTTACTTTTGCGCATTCGATAAAATGTCAGCGATTAATTGTGAAATATACGACTAGGTAACATAGCTAACACTAACCCTAAAATCTAAACCTAACCCTATCCCTCACCCTAAACTCCAATCCTAACCAAAATTCTGCTAACACCAGGCGATTTAAAGTGCCCGGTGTTAGCAGTGGCCGTTACGGCCATTGGTAACACTGGAGCACTTTAAATCACTCGTGAGCAAAAATTAAGAAAAAACCCGCAAATTTTGTTTTAGATATCGACTAATAAGACAAAGTAGTGTGCAAAAAAGTAATTTAGAATGCAATGATCTGAATGAATGGCTTGTTCTCCTTCTGGCTGATTTGCCTCTTGGCTCGTTCGCCCTCTGGCCTATTCCCCCCCTCACCTTGGACGATTCGCCCCCACTGAATACCGGTAATTCGACATCAAGGTTTATACGTAATATTTGTCTTTAGCTTTTGACAGTTTATACATGAGTACAAAATTTGCAGGTGTTTATCAAATTTATGTGCAGTTCTTGTCAGAAAATTGTTACGAAGCCTGAGATGACTTACTGTCATTTTTGTGCTGTGAATACTTATGCTTTGAATTTGTGTCACGTTCATCGTATATCGTTAGGCCTAGTTAACATTTTTATTGACTGCATGCTATTGCTATATAGGCTTAGGCTGTAGGCTAACGCTATCTATGAATTTCATATCAGGGTATTCAAAGCCCAACATTTTGATATGTTTAACCCGAGTTTTAAGCATGCTAGGTATAGACTATAATCGCGAGTATGTATAATAGTTGCGCTGCTGAAATGAAACCAAAGATGACTGACTTTGTGAGCTGTGATCACTTATTATGCAGTTTATAACTATTAATCAGTGGTGTGATGATACACTTACTTGTTGCCTTTCTGTAAATTGAAACACAAGCCTCAATAACGAATCAGTGGTCTGTTCAACAGAGGGGGGTGAATCGTCCAGAGTGAGGGGGCAAAACAGCAAAGAGGCAAAAGAGCCATAATTTCGATGACACGCCGTACTTGCATATTCGTTGTATCACAAGCAACATGAGTTTTCGCAGCTTGACTGTAGTACTCCAATTGTTTCTGTTTAGTTGTTACTGTTAGTGTATCTTCTGCCAACAGGCGATCGATGCTTAGGGATAGCCTGCCAGCATTATGACTAGTCAGAAGTATCAGTTGCACACATTTGGGTGGCATAGTAGCTGGATTTTGAGATGACATAAAATTTGTTGAATAGAACTTTATTTAGTCTATCTAGATTTACACATATCTTCTTAAGCTCATAATGAGCAAATGCGTTTTAATGGCATATAGATTTTGAAACATCTCATTTAGAGAATTATGTTTTTGTCAATTAAGAATTTGACTGTGATGCAATAAACCAGATCTAGTGTTCACTAGTGAATGGCGGTTGATGTCTGTAATTAAGTTGGGTGAGGAGAGGTGGCTGATGTTACAAATCCAACATCTGGCACCAGAAGTCAGTGTAATAATTGTATTAGTTTAATTTTATAATGACATTTGTGTTATAGTCATCTATTTTGGATGGAAATAGAGGCCTTTTACCTGCTTCCGGCTATTCTTTTATGATGATGCTAATTGATCTGAGTTCAGATAAGTGGCCAACCAGCACTGTCGGGTGTCAGCCATTGGGAAAAGTGCAGTAATTGACATAAGATATTTGATTGTTCGTGGTGTCTTTACTGTCTACATTGGCTGCTTGGCATGCCATGCTTCTATCCCTGCAGCAGACGAACCATAGCCATAGTAGGTACAACCGTGATTATCCATACTGGATTCACAGCTGTACATCTCTCTGCATAATAAGCAGGTGGGTGGCAGTTAAATTCAGTGTCATCATCAAGGTCAGGCAGCACGGCCTAGCAGACAGCAGCCAAGCAGGTTTGCACTAGTTGCTGGCTAATGGCAGATGATGACGCAAGATGGCGATCAATTCATTCTATCTATAGTGTCAAGTTGTTGATTACAAGTCATTTTTTCTTATAAATAGACGTCGTACATCGTTTGTTTATTACTAAACAACTTGCACCTAGTTAGTAAACAGGTTGGAAGACTGAAATGGCGATAGAGCGATGCTTTTTCAGCAGACAGATTCTAAGCTGCAATCTATGAATGCAGCTTGTAACTAGGCTAGGCGAACCTTCGCAATGCCCACATTATATCTGTGGCATGTACTCGATCTGTCTCGACTCCGAGGCAAAAGGTGCATTTCGCCAGTTCCAGTTGTAGTACAAGGTGGTTTTAATGTTACAACAAAACTGAGGTAGAGCATATAGTTTGGTAGTGTGAAGTTTTGCATGGGCTGTGTTATGTTTTTGTGCTTTTGCTGAACTTTATTCAGTAGCCAGTGATTAATTATGTATTTGTTCTGTACAGATGCAGGACAGACAACTTCTGTGGTCAATCTTACTGACAGGTCATCGTCGGTTGTGAATTTTCATGCTGTTGGAACAACTGAAGCGACATTGTATAACAGTACTGCAGCATTGTCTTCTAATTTTAGCAACAGTGCTGTGGTAAAGAATGAGTCATCTGTTATTGGCAACATCATGGATGTGCTACCACATTATTTGGAAATTTGTCCGAGCAGAGTTCATTGTGATAAACTTGGTGCTGACTGCATTGACTGTGAATTTAATTCAACATGTCGATATGGTGCCAATGTCAGCATTGTGTGTCATGTGAAGCCACAGATTGTATGTTTGGTATGTGCACATTACATGGCTACTATAAACAACTAAACGTTAGAATTTGCCATTGGTACTATTGCATAAGTGTTACACAATGTAGCTGTTAGCAGTCTCATATCCCTTAACCTGTCTGAATGAAGGCTGTTACATGTATTTATTTTAAAGGTCCATGGCCACAGTCAAACTCACAAGTGAAATTTATGTGGACCTCAGTCACCTTGTATATATATAATATGTTGATTTATGCTTTATAAATGTTTCAAATTTATGTCTGAATATAACAAAAAATGGTGTTACGTTATGTTATGCTGAAAAATCTGATCTTGGCATGTGGCCTGAAATGATGTCACTAGTAGAACACAGTGATTACCAATTAATTTTAATATTTTTAATGACAAAAAATACTGTGTCGCATGACACCTGCAGCAGTACATAGGTAGAAAATATAATTTTATAATTCTTATGTTTCTATGCGTATTTTACGTTGATGACATGTTCAACCGGTGATGTCATTAGCATGTCAACATGGCGTCTCATTTTCTACACCATTTTCGTACATCGTCAATTTCAAAGGTAAATTTCTTCATGTTGACAAAACGCTGGTGGCCGATATTACTGTCATAATTATCAGAAAAGTTGCTGTTTTAGGAAAATGGAAAAAAATATATATGTTAATTTTGGTGTCCATGGACCTTTAAATATGCTACGTTCTGCATATTTATTTATGTGCAACAGGATGCAGATTAAATCAATAACTGAGCGTATTTCAGATACTGGAATTAGCAGAATAATTCACATTGTAACCGAAGGAGTTTAGCACAAACACTTTTGTCTTATGTTGAAAAGTGAGTAAGAAACTAATCGTTTGGTATCAAAACAGTGCTAGTTAACTGGTGACTGATTGGGCCACAAACATCAAAAAATTGTAAATGTAAATCGAGTATACTGGACTTACAGCTGTAAATTTGTTCTGGAACTGTTTACTTTTTGATGGTAACCCTAATCTGTGCAGTATGTACACTACTGAAATATTGTGATGATTTTGTAGGGTGATCGTGACTTCACACGTTGGTTCAGTTGTCGATATTGTTACCAGACACACGAGTCTGTCCATCGATGTACTTCAAGTATGGGATGTCATGTAGCTGCTGCACCACTGCAGACATACGAGGCCAACTGTACTGTCAAAGATAGTGTTCTCTGCCTTGGTTTGTTGGTTGCTTGCTCATCTTCTATCCACGAGAGTATTGGTTATACTTGCTTATTTTTCTATTTTTTTAAAATGAGAAGTGAATGTACTAAGGCATGGTCTTCCTTTCTAGAGCTTTTGTTTTATATGCACTAATTTCATACATAAAACAGATGCTATAAACTTCAATTATATGCTATGTTTGTAATATACTGTGTCTTAAAAATTCTGAATTGAGTGAATATTTCACAAGTACGTATTGCGTTATTGTAGTGTTGGATTTTGATTATAATTTTGATGATAATGGTGCAAAAGTGAACTGGTTTCATTCTACGCCAGTGTATTTGATGGTTAAGTAAGCTACTGTCTGAAGAGCTGTGTAGATGACCGGTGACATGCTTAGACTGGTCAGTAATGTGAGGCTATGCTGTTTGTTTGTTTGTTTGGTCATAGATAACAGCACCCGTGTAGTTATCAAACACTGTACCATTCCAGATACAGTAGTAGAGATAGATAGTTTGAATGTGTTCACAACTTTACAGTATGTAGAATGTTTTAACAGGTCGTCGGCAGTTCCTGAAAATGAAGCGATGCAATTGGACTTCAGGCAAACGTTGGTCAACAGCTCTTATCCTCAGGTCTGCTATACTCGTATGCTTGTTGTCTATGGCAGTTTCATGCACTTTTTGTGGTACAAAAATCAGCATCTTTGACTTTGATTGGTGCATTAAATTAAACGATGCTATTCTTTTTAATGAAGATGGTGTAGCTTAATTCTAGCATTTTCTTATGCTTTTCTGTATTTCTTTACCTGTAATTTTATGTTTGTGGCAGCATCACACTCGGTGGATTTGGTGCCGACCGGTTTTACCTTGGTCTGTGGCGCGAGGGCATCGGCAAACTGTTCAGTTTCGGCGGTCTTGGAGTCTGGACAATTGTTGATGTAATTCTAGTGGCTACAGGCTACGTTGGCCCTGCAGATGGGTCACTGTACATTGTTTGAGTCATTCATTTTAATGAACTGTTGCAGTTATGTTGTTGTATGTTGTTTCCATTTCTTCTTCAGTACTGTTTTTCATGTTTGTGTTCTTCTGCAGAACTGGCTTCTAAGGCTGTGTTGTATCACATTGAGCCTAACTTGTGGGTGGCTGATGGGATGTGTGGTTGTCAGTAATGCTTTCCTCATCAAATGATATCATAGGCCAAAGTTGATTGTAGGAAAAGTACTTTTGACAGGTTTATTTGTTCAATGTGCGATATACAGGGTGTACTAAATTAAAATATCATTACACGAAAATCACAATGTCTCTTTATTGTTTATTTTTGCACCAAACTTTCCGTTTTATATAGCACACAATACTTTGTAAACCTATTTAGTTTAGCAGCATACATTAATATTTGGCAAACTGGTACAGCATCAAATTCAGTGTTTGTTTTTTCCTGGTCAGCAGCATAATGTATCAAACTTCTCATGAATTTCTGATGCTGTAAAACAGTGTTGAAGTGCTGCCAAAATTGGCTCACACTGTATTGAGCATTTTGCAGATGGAAAGCCTGCTTAATCACCCAATTTGAGCAGGTGACGCCCACAATTTAACCTCGTCACCCAGGCAAAATCAATTATCCCCTGTCGATGATGTCTCTCACTTAGGTCCCAATTTGCATTTATTGTTTAAGCTGCAGCAAATTTCGTCAGTTGATTCCCAGGAAAAAAAAATTGTTGTCATTGTGTAACGGCGGACGGGGTCAGCTGTCGATCCCTGGCAACCGGCACCACTATCGACACCCCATCCTCGGCGACAGTCACATCAGGAGGCCGTTCTGTGGACATGTTTCCAACAGTCGTCGGAATTGGTCCGTTCTGACTGTCGCCCAGGTCGAGTACGGTATTAGGTATTACACCACCTGGTGATTTCTTAAAGGAGGCGCCGGGACCCCCAACTGAAGCAATCCGAGGTAGGGCCGTGCACAGTTCCCCGAATTGGCACAGGTTTATCTGGAGCAAGGCTGCACCCAACCCTCCAAATCCCACTAAGGCAGGGCTACGCCCAGCACCTTAGCTTTTGCGCTCTAATACCCTAAATTAGGGCAGGGCTGTGCCCAACACCCAGAAGCACTACCACTCTCAATTTCTTCCTACTTTCCTGCCCAGCAGGACGGGACTGCGTCCACCTATCCTGCACACTATCGAGGTAATACTTCGTCTCTCTCCCCTATGTTGGGGTAGGGCTATGCCCTTTTCCCCAAAGTTAAAAACTGGGTGGGACTAAATCCTACTCA
>Ga0209367_1000505_pt1 | contig 39381 bp, 30 predicted proteins | sample WorMetLIZISLAND2_FD_187412 | JGI IMG/M metagenome (GOLD analysis project Ga0209367, IMG submission 187412) | Marine gutless worms symbiont microbial communities from Max Planck institute for Marine Microbiology, Germany - Olavius geniculatus... ...
AGACGAACCATGATGTCAACATTCCTGAATTTGACTGTCCGCGAAAGAAGACCCAACATATTCTGTTTGCAGTGGCGTATGCATGACGACAGTGATCTGCAACCTTGAGATTACTCGAAACAAATAATGACTCCAAGATCCTTCTCTGAATTGACTTCTTCCAGTTGTTTCCCCTTCATATGATAAGTAAACTGCCTGTTGTGTGAATCAAAGTGCATAACCTTGTGCATAACCTGTGCGATAAAGGAATAATTTTTATGATAAGATATTGGTGAACCGCGATGTGCATTGTTGCATTTTGCATAACGCCATCTTGGCCGCCATTTTCGGTTTCGGTTCGGTTAATAGAAAACCAGCTAACCGAAATTTTTTTCGGTTAACCGGTTAACCGAGAACATCCCTAAAATTTACCATTCTTTGGATTCGACCTGTGTAGAATAACGATTACCTGTTGTAGTGTTTATGACCTGCGAGCAAATATAGTAATATGGTAACAAAATGATTATGTCCTGAGTAAATATTCGCGTAAAGTGCTAGTTTTGTGAATGAGATTCGAAGTGAAAATTCCGATGTTTGTTCATTGACAGCGATGTCTACTACGCTTCGTGCGGGTGTCGGCACTCAGCATGACGTATCGACCACAGCGTTGCCCCCTCCCCCTGTTGGCGGCGGTGACCGCGACAACCTCAACAGACGGCTGGACTTCATTTCTGTGGCGATCGTCTGCGGAATCATCGTCTTCTGCTTCGTGATCTGCTTTATCATCGGCTGCCGCAGGAACAAGCGACGTCGACCTCCCCGGTGCCAGGACGTCAGCACGCCTACTATGGAGCCGTCGCGTTCTGGTACAGTTTGAACTTGAACCTGGTATACCGACACAAATAGTGCACTGTCAAAATGGGGTAGAAAGTATTGTAGTTGTATAAATCTCCCAGTGTTAAAGCTGGAGTGGTAGTAAGTCTTAGTTACTTTTAAAATTTTGTGCATGTTTGATATTGCACAAGACTTGTTTTAGTTCTTCAATGTGTTAAGTTAACGCACTAATTTGACAGCTCTAGCTAGAAAGTATTGTACTTAACTTGTATAAATTTCTCAGTTAAAGCCGAGATGATCGTGAGTCTAGTTTCTTTTTAAAGTTTGTACATTTTTTACATTGTACCAGTGTATTCTATTCATCGACATCTTTGTCAAACTGAAAATCTTTTTCAACATCCAGTCTTCTTAATGATCCACCTATGCACATAAATACTACATAAATACTAGTACTGGTAAACTGTGGGAAGTTCAGATATTTTGGCAGCTTTGGGACAAATGTCAGGAGGAAATTTTGGATGCAAAAATCAGGAAACTTAAACAAAAGTCAGCTAATGTTAGGGAACGGCGTTTATTGAGGAAAGCTGTTGATTTGTTATCTTCAAAGACTCCGGGAACTTTTGGGAATTTTCAGCACCTGCAGGCTGTAAACTGGCATCCAAGCCTTTTTAGAAGTGCAACTGAAACAACTCCTGTATGCTTACTTTTAGCAATTGCGATAAACTGGAATGTCCTTGAAAAATTGATCTGATTAAAAACTGTGTTTATGCTTTTAGTTTTGTGTAAATTTGTAATGTTTTTGCTGTTTTTCCATTTTTACTGTTAATGCATGTAAATGTCAGATACCGACGGTGCTGCCGGCTTGTATAGAGAAGCGGGTGCTGCAGCGAATCGTTCAAACACTTCCCGGGGTGACGAGTCGCCTCCACCAACGTACTCGATTATAGAGAGACAGACCAGCTTCACCAGCAGTATCTGTAGCCAGACTAGCAGCATGAGTATGTCTTTCTGTTCGTCTCAGTGTATAAACATACACTGCACTGTTATTACCTCTGCCAAGGAGGTAGTGTTTTTGCCAGACTTTGTTTGTTTGTCTGTCTGACTGTCTGTTAGCAAGATAACTCAAAAAGTTATTGACGGATCTTTCTGAAATTTTGAGGGAATGTCGGGCATGGCATAAACTACAAGTGATTCAATTTTGGAGGTGATTTGGTAGGAATCCTGGATTCTGGATAACTTTGAAATTTTCGTTACCATTGCGTTAGAGTGGGCATAAGGTAACCACTGGCGAATGACATTGCCTTGGCGGAGGTACCTGCGGGCTATGACTGCTTTCTAGTTACTGCTTTTGCTCCTGCTGCAAGTAGCTGCTGCAGTGTAAGTAAGTAAGTAAGTAAGTAAAGTGTAAATTTATATAGCACATACTCAAAAAGATCTCTAATGTGCTTAATACATTTTGTCATTGCTAGTAGTAGTAATTGCAGTGAACTTGCTGCTGTTGTACAATAGTTTGCGTACCTGGAGATGAGTGGAGAATTGTGGAAATTTTAACTGAATTGAATTTTTAACTGCTTCGCTTGAAAGTTCAGTGGCTTTTTATATCAGTTGTTTTTCAGTATTTGTCCAAGATTGTTGCTAGCCTTTTAGAAAGCCATGGACAAACAACTCCCTAATTTTGAGAAGTTTGTAATTCAGACATGCGAACATCATAGCAAAAATCAGACAAACTACTGACTAAGTGAAATCTGAATTTTGTAGTCGTGGAAAAAGTGGTGTTTCTTTGCAGTTTTATGCGTTAAAGGACAATGCTTTCGTACAATGTTTATATAAACAAACAGTGGTATTTTTTCTGCGTAGATTACTCAATTATCAATAGTAATGGTTGTGGTATTCTCTGAGGTTGTTTTTGTGTTGCGTTTTCGTTCAAGTCGAGATTCCACCGACGTACGAGGACACGTTTGAGCCCCTGTCTGAGAGTGACTTGGACTCTAGCGGTCATTGGTTTGCCAGTAAGTCGGTGCCTTCACGTGGTGCTCGCACTGCAGCGGCGGGAGCGACCCAGCCTGCTGACAGGTCAAGCTCGCTGCAGCACAGCCGACCTCCACGTGTCAGAAGTCGTCGTCACTTCTCCGACGGTACAGATCCTCACCGAAGGAAACGGTATGTTGGCTACGTTCAAACTACATGCTGTCCACAGGTTCTTGAAAGTTCTTGAGAAAATTTTCCTTTTTCCAGGTTCTGAAAAGTTCTGGAAAATCAAATTGGGTCTTGAAAAGTTTGGAAGTAGATGTCACAGTGTCATCTTGACAGTCCTTGAATTTTAGTTGTTCAGAATTAACCTGATTTTGATGTGAAAAATTTTTTATATTATATTAGAACATCTAATGTATTATAGTATTAAAATCACGGAAAAGGCATTTAAAAGTTCTTGAGTTTTTTCACCCAAAACTGTAGCCTTCTTGAAACTAACGAGGAGCAAGTGATGTGGCACCACACTAGCTGGCATTGCCAGGATTTACACCAGGAAATGATTGATAAAAATTAAAACCATATAAAATGTTGTGTGCATATTATTGGTCCTTTAGTTTTGCTATGCAAAGGTTAAGTGCTCAGCCTTTGGTGCTCACTCCTTTTTATTGTTTGAAACATTTTTAGCACTCTATTTGATAGATCTGGTAGTCTCTGAATTGATATTTTGGATGGTAGTTGAATTTCTTTTGTTAGCTTTTACGAGTATTGCATTGTGTATTGTATATGTATCCTGCGTATGCCAGTGCACAATCGATGCAAACGACACAGTACAGTAAAGCTCCACGTTGTGGGTGAAGTATCAGAAGGCAGAGAACTGTGTATGAGAGAATGAATGATAGATGCTAATAGAAAGTTAAAATTTCTGACAACAAAAGCTACACAGAAGACCCAAGTATATATCTGTTCCTTCATCCGTATGCTTTGCAATGTGCTGGCATGCTCCTTTTTGCACGTGACAGCAGGCAATTCTGTCCGTCCATTTGTCCGTCACATGGGTGGATCAGTCAAAAACGATGCAAACTAGGATCAATAATTCTGGAAGACTAGTTTTAGGATCTGTAAAGCTTTTCCATATATTCAAAAGGGGTCACCCTCAGCAAGGATGCTAAATGAGAGGGGGATTCGTAATTTTTAGCCAATATTTGCTGTATCTCAGAAACTATGCAACGTAGGGTCTAAGTTACTCTTAATCGCTAATAAGAAGTTGTACGCTAGCTTTCGGTGCCAAGCTAGCTTTTGATTGGCACCAAAAGCAATGACCTTGTAGGCATGTATGGCTTTGAATGCCAGAAAGGGTATCTTACAATTTTTTTGGCAATTTCGGACTTCAACACACATGTCAAGAGGCAGTTGTGCAAAAATCAGTAGATATAGACCGGAACAACCTGCATACGAAACTTTCAGCATTGAACTTAAGTTTTCACTACTTTAAATTTTGGCCCCCTATGTTCAACGAATCATCTGTACGATGGCACCAAACTTAGGTATCCTTTCAAAATGTGTGCTGTCGGCTGCTAGAAAGACAGCAGCCGAGCCGTGGCATATAGAAATGAATGAACAAAAATTATCATGTCAAATTTCAATTGCTGGGCCGGGTGAGCACCGCTGTCACGTGTTCCCCTTTGCGTTAGCTGGGCTTCCTTGTTTGCTATAGTATAAATGAATCTCAGAGCTGCAGACTGTGCCGGCTGAGTGAATTTCACCCACAGTTGCTAGCGGGTTTCACTAAAGTGCCGAAAATATTTAAGCTGTGCCGTTTGGCAGGTTATGTACATATTGTGTTGATGTGTGTTTTTGTGTGTGGTAACCAGTCAGCGGCTTCGTGCACGTCCAAGTCCTTTGACGGAGAATGACTCGGAAAATGCTGAAGCTGCTGCTGCTGCTGTCGATGATGTCCCGGACTTAGAGGTTGAAAGGTCAATTGACGTTATCCCAGAAGACATCGGAGGCTCACCGAAAACTGAGTCATCTTTGGTATCTGCGTCCGGGGAATCCCGTAATGTTCGGCTGTTACTCAAAGACACTGCGACACATCATGCGACCTCTGTCTGACTCGACCTAGTTATTTATAGCTATGGTCTCTCTGACTTGGCCTGTTTATCTTGTGCAACAATTTCTTTTTGACACCACTGGGTTATCTTACGTTACGATTTCAGACTTTCAGATTTCCGACCTGATTATCCGATGCTACGACCTCTGGCCTGGCCTAGTTATTTCACGCTATGGTCTTTGTCTGAATTATTTTGGTTACCTCCTGCTGTGACCTGGCCTGGTTATCTTACCCGATCTGACCTTATTCCTGTGGCAGTGGCTCTGTCTGATTGTGTTGTGATGAAAGTATATGTTTACTTAGCCGTTTGCGAAGTATATTTTGTTGTGTTCTGTTGCTTGTTAGATTAGAATATTGTGAGCATGTAATATATTGTTTCAGTGCTGGTGTCTGTGGTTTAACACTGTTGACCTGACAGTTGGAAGAACATCTGAAGAAACGCTTGCTTTCATAATTCCAAAAATTTTGTTTTGGCGGCTCTATCTTAATCTGAAGTAACTTCGAAATAATTGGTCTGCAAAACAGATAACTGGAAAGTGCACTGGAAGTATTATTTTTTACTTGAATGCATCATTTCAGCAGGCATTTGCCCTCTGGACCTCTGTTAATTATTTCCTGCTGATTTTTAGTGTTTATTGGTCCTTTTCTTGACCATTCTCATGGGGCTGACCAAAGGTCTTGTTAAACACTTTGGAAGCAGTTTCAACAAATGTTATTTGGATGACTCGTCTCTTTCCTTACCTTAATCTCTATCTTATCTTAGTCTTAATCTTTATCGAGATATGTTATCCTACTTGACACTAGCTGTAGCACGTGAGTGTTCAACATGTGTGTACTGCTGTAAACTGCCAGTACTAATTCGGTACCTATACTGTCTATTATTGAATAATTAATCATGTAAATATATGTTAATATTCAAGCTGTGATTGTGACACATGTCTCTTCATGCATATCGCTAGTATATTTTTGTCATGAGAATGAATAATGTTATAATTGGCAGCATTGTTCTTTGTTCATCTGTGCTTTTGCCATGATAAATCATGTGTTAATCTTATTCTAGAGACATTCCATATTATTACTTCCATGTTTTTACTGTTGTGTGATAAAATACGTCCTTATGAATTATATTTTTGAATGCCATTCTCGACTCGATGATTGGTGTATATTTTGTTGGCACGTTTTGCAGTGTTTTCCTGTATGTGATTCTATTTGGCTAAAGTAGTGTATGTATTTTTAGCCACTTTCACATTCCGTGGTAACTATTTGATATTTTGTGTGTTCTAGCAGCTAAAAGTTACCGGAGCGAGAAATAAGATGGTTGAGAAACTGTCATAAGTACATTGCTTATTTTTAGGGATGGGTCTTCGAGAACTGGCCTTGACCTTGGGGACAGTTCAAGGACAAAAAGTCGTGGTCTTGGTCTCGAACCCATCCTTGTGTTTTTCTATTTCTCCGTTGTGACTGTTGCACCAATTCATTCGATGAAATCTACTTTCATGGCCGCTGTTGTCATGCTGTGATTGTAAACATTTGCTGTGCAGTAATTATTCTTGACAATTGAGGCCAGTTTTTGTGCTGCATTTTCAAAGATATTTCTGTCAAAAGTCGTTGTAGTTATGTTGTTAATGGTGCATTACAGCTGATTGGTGCTGCAGTAGCTTTGTCTTTGCATCCACGATGAGCTATTTGTGCATATGTTTTCATACTCTCGGGACCATAGTTCAATATGCTGTAGATATATGAGCTGTATATTGTGCATATTTAAAGCTGTTGCTTATGATAGAGCAGTGCTATTAATGCATTGAACAAATGTTGGGGTCTAGTAACCCAATATTCCTGTCCAAATTCAAGATCCATGCATAGTTTATTTGACATCCTTACGTCTCTGCATTTTCCTCACCAGGGATTGATAGGTACCATGGACAGGATGGACTTGGCAGGCACTGTTTTTTTCTTTTTACGGGAACTACAATATGACAGCCAGCATTGTCTTCAGGACAAGCCACACTGATTGGCACCGTGGATCCATTTGTAACAATCTTTCACAACTGAAAAACAGTGATGTCACTGTAGACAATGCGTTAAGCTAGGCTCGAGGAGGATTACGTTTGCTTGTAACAGGTGCCTCGGAGAACACTGTTTAAGATGTCATCGCTGTATTGGCAAAAGGGCATAAGTTCGGGTTTCTGAGTTCAGTTCATAGGCTAATAGTTGATCACAAATGGTGCAGTTTGATGTAAAAATTTTTAATTTCTATTGCAATTTTGTGGTTAAAATTGATGAAAACTGTTATGCTCTTCTTAATTTTCGGCACTTTTCAGCATCTGTGTCATGGTAAAATTACCCATGTGCACTGTTACGCCTTTTTTTCGTGATAGCTCGCGTATAAGACATTTGTGGCAAAAGGGTATATCTGCCATTGTAGAACTACGTAATTCACACATACACCCTTCTTACACGAATGTCCTATGCATGCGCTGTCACTGCAAAAGTGCCTAAGTTGCCAGTTTCTGCCATGAAAAACCTGGAAAGACTTTTTTAAAAATGGACTTACACCCGTTTGTTTATACAGTGATGATGTGCTTTACTAGTTTACTGATTAATTGATTGATTAATTTACAGAGTGGGCCATAAAAAACCGTTGTCCTACATGTCAGCTTATTATGTCTTCCAAGGGTAATGTACATTTAAAGTGAATAACGCATGTTGAAATATAATCAATTCTGAGTTCTTACAATGTTAGGTTTAGCTTTTTTGTATTTTGTGTTGTTTCTTTAAAAGTTAAACTTACTGTTCCTCATTATGTGTTTGTGTGCATTCCGCCTGGAAAGGCCGTCCCCAAAATGATTTATACTGTGTCGGGCGGGTTGTTAAAACCCTACTCACTCACTCTGAGTAACATGTGCAAATTTCATGCAAGTGTTTCTGAATAATTTATAATGGGATATAATAAATGAAAGCAACCGAACTCTACCAGAAACAATGGTGCAAAGAAACAGTGTAATGTCACCTGGCGAAGTTAACGGTCGAGTTTCTGAAGCAGAACGTACCCAACTTCGTAGAGCTTTCTGTCTGGCCATCGAACAGTCTGGATATAAACCCCATCGATTATGGTGTCTGGGGTGCTCTGCAGTGATGTGTACAGAGTTCCGATCGTGGGTTTGGAGGATCTCAAAGACAGAGTCCGTACCTGCTGGGCTAGTCTCGATCAACAAAGCCATTGATCAGTGGCGATCGAGATTGAAAACTGTAATTAGAGTTCACGGAAGGCACATTGAACAATTGTTTACTTGACTGTCTTGTTGTTGAAGTTTTTGCTGTTTTACTTAGATATATATGCAAGCACGTATTTCCATTTGTGTTTCACCATTTGTGTTTCACAGTTGGGGTGCTTTGATTCTATCGTATTATTTGTTAATAACATTTTGACATACTCATTAGGTTGTGACATCAATATGTGCAGAACAGACTAGAAATTTATATGGTGTGTCATTTTGTCTATATAAACAAATGCAGTAGCATTTTAAACAGAATAATATAGTTGACAGTTTTTTATGGCCCACTCTGTATATGAAGACTGTTTTCTCCAGCCCCTCTATTTTTGAATTCTTGGCAACCCTTCCGATGATAGTAGCCTTTGTATTGCTACCTGTGATGTCAGTTGTATCTGTGTGTGTATCTGTTTTTGTTTGTCTCCAGTGATGATGCAGAGTTTTGTATTCGGCTTATTGCTGTCAACAGTTTGTTCACTCGACCAGCTGTGTGTATTTTTTTGTGCACGTTTTTCAACTCACCAATTTTGTTTTTACAGCCGCCAGTCTGTTGCTTCTGCTAATTGATAATTCAGAGTGACCACTGGTCGGGAAAACCCGGAAATACCAGCTGTTGGAAAAATCTGATCGAACACTCTTTGTTATTAACTGAGGAATTGGGACAATGCAAGTGTTCTGTAGCATAGTAGTAGTAATAGTTCACATGTTGCAGTTCTCTTGATAAATTAGTAATAATGAATAAGCATACAAGATTTTGTTCTTCACCATTTTTTCCTACATGGCGTTCGCCAATTGTTGGGTAATTGTGAGAGCTGTTGCATTAATCTGTTAACTTAACGCATTAACACATTGAAGAATCAATGCGCATTTACAAAATTAACGTGCTATGTAAGTTTGTTAATTCTCTGAAGCAGGAGTTCTAGTATTCCATTAAAGTACGTTTGTTTGACGAATGAATAACATTCAAGCAGTTAAAAATTGTTTTGTTGCTGTTCCATCGCTACTGTCACGGTCCTGCGACACAAGCACGACTTCATGGGCTTCATTCCGCTCACTCTCGATGTAGTCCATCTACAGTATCAGTAACATTAACAGCACGTTAAAAAATTAATGCAATGCGTTAACGTGTTAAAATAATTAACGCTTTGACAGCTCTGATAATTGTTTATAATTTTCCTATATCAGCTATAGACAGGACAATATGAGATATTGAACAAATTGCTGGCACTGCTATCCATTGAGGTTCACCAACTGGATGATAGTACAAATGGTGGGCCAGCGAGTGAGCCTTATGCATTATCGTGCTTCCAGGTACCAAATGTCACATAATTTCACAGTGTCTCGAGAGCGGTCACCCTGTAATATTGTCTCCCGGCTTCGTGAATGTAGTGATGGTTTACATTTATATTTTTGATTTTGTAGATATGTTAGATGTATACGGAAGCATTGATTTTGTTAATATCTTATTGTTGCTGTTTCGGATAAGGCATTGTGATTGCTGCTTTACAATGTGGCTGTTTAGCGTTAATGCACGAAATCATTACGCAAGTGACACAGTTCTGTCATTATGCTACACTGTGTGTTTGTGCCATAAAAAGTAGTACCACTCCACCAGGGTCATCATTTCTGGAGGACTACCCTCTCCCGCTATTCAGACAAGCTCTGTAGTGCAGAGAAGGTTGCCACGGAATGTCCAAATGCTGTCGCTGAAAACCATGTCGGGGGAAAAGCATAAAAAGGTCAAAAGTTTGTGTTGCTCACTTGCTCTGTGCGCTGTCTTTCCACCAGAAGGGTTCTACAAGACTAAAAATGTGCCAAATTTGTTTTTGGTTGGGTCTCAGCCCCTTCCCATGTTCCCCACCCCACTTAATGCCTCCAGCGTCTCATTGACTTTCATTGCCCCTGCCCCTTCCCCCCTCTTCACCCTGGATTGGCATCTATTTGAGTGCCACTGCTGCTTCTGCTTTTCACAGCACTTGTGAGACAGTATCAAACAATAACAATAAAACTGTGAAAGTGCCCATACCAAAAATTACAAGTAACTTTACACTAGAATTGTTTTGCACGGATTATAACGGTTGGTTATTCTGACTTGTGACTAATTTGTACATGTACACTTTTGAACATTTCTTTGCAGCTGCATTCACTGGTGAACTGTGGTGAAAGTTTATGTGTGAAAACTGATGTCTCGCCGATAATCTGGCACTGCGCTACAGTACATTGCAAGTGTTGAATGTTTAGTTATACACTTAAAATGTTTTCGTTTCATTGTTATTGAAATGCTGTGATTGGTGTACACGTTAACTTCCAATCATCATGTTTCTGCTGTTTTAATAAAATCATTCACTCCTGCCTGTTTGATGTTTTTTTTGATGAAAATTCGTTCCACTGTTGCCGAGGTTCATGGCGTGCAAATAAAGATACAATTTAAATAGTATGCAATAGTATCAACACCAGTTTATGATGAACAGGGAAACCAGTGGCTTCTATCCCTATACCTGGTGGGTGCAGCTTGCGCCCAGTGAAAAATAGGGTGAGGGAGTTTTGATAAGGTTGTAAATCAAAACTTTCCCCTATTTTCAATTTTTTTTCTTAAATTACTCTATTTTTACTTCCCGTCATTCTCAATCTACACCATTAACAAAACTTTCTCTCTCGAGGGGGAATAAGCCCAAAATGGAGGGTGAAATGTCAGAAATTAAAGGGGACCTCAGCCCAAAATTGGGGGCGGAAGTTGCATCCAATTTCAATTCCAGATTTGCAGATAAACAGACATTAAAGCAGTACAGAAAGAAACATGGAAACAGTAAACACAGTTACACTAATGCAAGCCTAAAACATCAAACAGTCCATTCTTAACAGACTTCAGTCTGGCACAAAATGACACTTTGGCATTATGCAATACAATATCAAAGCTTGGTAGACGTAATTGCATTAACATCACAGTGACACTGCTGTATTTGGGAAATCCAAAAAAAGTTAAAGGCTTTTAACCTAACTAGAAGCAAGCTTTTTAAGGCTGGCCAACTGAAAATTATTCCACAGTGCAATGTCATAAAAACACAAGATAAACAACCGAAATAGTTAGAACTGGCCGCTGATTAAAATAGCAAAAGTCTTTAATATTATCAAAAATCGTCTTCGTCTGACACTGGCTTTGCTTCTAAATATTAAATTTACTTATTTAATGGCAACTGGTGTTTTTGGTTTAATTTCTACTACGATCTCATTTTATGCAAAAACGTTGTTGTTTTTTACCATTTCCGCTTAGTCCATGTGTCTGTTTTTGGTTTTTGACCGCTTTAATTATATCTGTAGGAGTTATTTCTTTTGTTACAGTGAGTCATGCCAAAGTCAAAGAGAGATAAGAAAGGTAGGCCTAAGACGTGTAATTAACACACTAGTGACGTTTTTTTTTTGATTTTCTGTAATAAAACACCGATGGCCACTTGCTTCGTTACGAAAACAATAATTCTAGCGGTAGATCGGTGATCTTGCTGTTAGCACTGGAAAATTGCTAGAGATAGATCGGGTAAACACATTATTAGGTAGATGGTAGAACTTATATGCCTGGTAGACACAGTGTTCTGTCATGTATTTAAATCAGGCTTATTCAGTATTATGTCAAAGTCCATCTCAAGCCAAAGCTGTTTTTGTAACACGAACTTAGTACTACAGTGTTTTTAAATAAATTTTATTTAATGCTTGGTAATTGATAACATTTCAGTTTCAAGCACAGTTTTAGCAATGCAGTGGAGAAATGTGGCTGCATTTTTACATTAACAACGAGATAAATGTAATTAGATAAATGGCAATCTACCGCTAGTAATTTTCTGCTTTCTAGTGCGAGATCGCCGATCTACTGCTAGCACTGACCTTACGAAAAACAACAAGTCTCTGATCGGAAAAATTATTTTCAGTCCGGGTCGAGGCGCTCCATAAATAGCGCTATTGAAGCACCCGTGACGAAAGCCCTTGCACAGTCTGTTGGTAGTGTGCGCATCTGCTGTGCGAAAGGTATCGTGCACGGATGCGGCGGCGTCAGACGCACTGGCCTTTGCCGGTATTTGTGACCACTATTCGGTGGTTGTAGATACTGTCTAAGTCTAGTGTCGTGGACTGATAATAAAAGTTGCCATCAGTCTGAGCATGGACTGGAAATAAAATGTGCCGTCAGTCTGGCTCGGACAGAAAATGTCTACCATCTCTGATAGTGATAATACCTATAATGCTTCCTGAAATAACATGTACGTGCTTTTAAATGTAGTAGGTATATAATTTACAATCCTAAAGTGCAATAAATAAGACAGATTGCTTAATGCATGCCTCACGATGTTTGTAGGCTAGTTAGAGCTTTAAACATTCAGCAGTAATTGACCTTTATCGGCAAACTGTTCACAGTTGTTGCTCACTGTGCATGCACTTTAGTGCCATTACGCTGGAGGGGTGATGACAGCTAACGGAACAGCCGATCTCAAGCTAGCAATATCATCCTAGAATTTACGTTATACGAAAAACCTACCTTTGTGAAAAATATTGGTTAATTAGGGTATGCGTGTGTTTGAAGTGTTGTTTGTCCCTTTCAGTTATTCCCCATTTACACGATCAAGCAAACATCGAGCAAATATGAAGCATGCATAAAGCAAAGCCTACACGAAGCAAACATCATGCAAACATCGAGCAAGCATCAAGCAAACGTCAAGCTGGTTCATCCAGCTAACTAGTGACAGCTCATCGAGCCAGCTTCATCGTGTAAATGGGGTATTACTTCAAGGTTCAAACCTGGTCCAGGTACTCGGGTAATTGCAACCGGGTACCCGGTTCCTAAAACGGGTAATGCTGCAAATCACTAATAGAAAGTTTTTTCTGTGGGTATAATCTACGATCGTGAATTTGCAGTGGCGATGAGTACACTGAAGCTTCACGAAGATTTTCTGTAACCAGTTAGTTAAACTATTTGTGCCACCCTTTGCTTGTAGTACATTCTATTATGTCACCAGTCATTACTATGATCAGGATTAGACTTATATGGCAGTGATAGTAGTTTGCCCGGTCAACACTGCGGTCATAGCAATGATGGTGGCATTGATGTCTAGCTGTAGCAGTTTGTGCACAATTTAATTTTAAAAAGTACTTTATTTTTTTCAGTGAATACTAAATAACCTTTATTTTCGTCAAAAGTTTTGTCATTGTTGTCTTGTCATATGTCTCTGGAATTTTGCAACTAAGTGACGTGATCTTTGCATTGTAGTATCTTTAACTCAGACGAAGAAGAAAGGCTTGGATCTGAAGAAGAAACTGGTAGAAGATGTGAGTATATTTGTGTTTGAGAGTTTAATATTTTTACAGATTGTCAGCTTACGTGTTCAACGATGCTGCAAGTAATAGCCTATTGGCCTATTGCTTTTTTCTGAAACTATGTACATATAGACTTGTTATATATCAGTGTTTGCTAGTCTGTCTTCCGATCCAGTGAATTAATGGTGTTTCGCTAGTATCTGCAGAATTAATGGGAAAATGTGGGGGATTTGAGGATTTGTTCAGTGTACGTGTTGTTATTCCAGTAGCTCTGTGGGCACCAGGTCTCAGATCTGCAAATTTACTGGAGAGGAAGCAAACATCTTCTGTGCTTGCCAGGTCAAACACCGGTGGGGACAAATTTCTGATGTTAATTTTTTGGACTTGGATATCAGCCGATGTGTCTGTGTCAAGATAGGCACATTGGACATTGGTTCTGAATCCAGAATCAGCTACTCCAGTGTTAGGGATTTGATTAAAGTGCAGTGCTATTATTACCTACTAGTGTAGGTTTCGGTCAAAACTGTCAGTTTGGTATTGTTATGGTGACTGTTATATTGCAAGATTGTGAATTTCTCATGATCTACTGTGTGATGTTTTCAAAAGGATGAATTTGCACTTGCTTTAATGTGAGAGTGAGTGAGTCGCTTGATTGGTCTGATCTCTGTGAGTGATGAGTTGTATTTGAACGTTTTAGATACACAACTGCGTTGAGAAATATGCGCACATATTTACATTTTCAGTGCAGAATATGCGCAACAATAAACTGAAAGATGTCCGACAGGAATGGAACCAAAGTCGGTAAGCTCTGCTTTAGCTACAATCAGAAATACTTGTTTTTATTTGATTTATTGTATTCATTTTGCTTTGCTATGATTGATTAACTAGAAATGTTACAAGAAATAGAAATTGAAAAATGCTGGTAGTATGATTGCATTTTATCATGTTTTTGATCTGGCAAGTTTGGGATTTATTCCTTTGCATATATTGAATATGTTTTTAGTTTTTATTTTGGTACTGAATGTTGTTGCAAGAATATTTTTTGGGTTTTTGACACTGTTGGTTGGTCTCAAAAGAAGGTTATGCATATTTTACTGAAACAGTTTGATCTGTGGAATTCACCGCATTGTTAACACATATTTATAGCACCAGTGTACAGTGATCTCAGACTGCACTAAATGCCACTGTTGTGTTTATTTATTTGAACCTTTTTTTCAACGTGCCATGCATCAGACTCATAATTACCTCCACCAAGGAGGTCATGTTTTTGCCAGAGTTTGTTTGTTTGTCTGTGTGTCAGCAAGATAACTCAAAAAGTTATGGACTGATCTTTCTGAAATTTTTTGGGAATGTCGGGAATGGCAAAAACTACCAGTGATTCAATTTTGGGGGTGATCCGGAAGGAATCCTGGATTCTGGATCACTTTGACATTTTCTTTAACATTGCTTTCAATGGGGCATAAGGGAAACTGCTGCCAAACCGAATGTGGTGACGCCACCTGGCGAACAACGTGGCGTTGGCGGAGGTCTGTGGTTTCTGACTGCGTTCTAGTTTATTTTGTTTTTTCGCTGTCAGATATTCAATAATTTGTATCATTGTTGACATTTATTTGTCTAAAATAATTAACTACACAACAACTGGACTGTTCCCTGGCAGCTGTCTACTATACACTAAGAAAAATAATTGTACTATGCATCAGGGTTTAGGGAAGTAGGCTTCTACACTGGTGGTGTACTGGTGCAGTTGTGGCATGGCGTAATATTTAATAAGCTTAATCACTTCACTGCAACTTTTCCATAGAACATGCCAATAGAAGAATTGGTTAAAATTGATTAACATTTGGCAAAGATATGGTCGATATTGACAAAAGTTTAGTGGTGCCACTTTTTGGTTTACTGTGTCAAAGTACGGGACCAGTGATGACAGTAGTTAAAAAGTAAAAGTTGCTTGGCACGCAGTTTACGTTAACATTGTATGCACAGGTTCTTCTTTGGTAAGAACAAGGTGATGGCTTTAGCATTGGGTCGGAGTCGGTCTGATGAATTTCGTCCCGGACTTCGTAAAATCGCTCGTCAATTGCAAGGTCAAACTGGTCTCCTGTTTACCAATGCTTCGGAGCAACAAATTCTCAGGTGAAGTTTTAAATTGCTTAATTTCATGCCCGATTTTGCACTTGTCTTATATTATTTTTTGCTAAAGCATTCATGTTACCAGTCAAACAAAGAATATTTATTTACCGTGCTGAGATTGTTTGCAGCAGCATCTGTGATGTTACTGGATGGATGGGACGTCCGAGGAAGACAGGTTGAATAAATGAACATTTTCACCAGTTTGTGAAGAATGCAGTTAGAAAGTTGTGAAAAAAGGTTAAAGGAGGCAACTGGTTAAGTTAGGGTGAAAAGTGGCCATACAAATATTGTGTTTGTTGCTTGTGCACTTTTCAGTTGGTTTGGAGACTTCACTGAGGCTGAATTCTCACGCGCTGGCAACATGGCGACACAAACCGTCCATGCTGTCAGTGGGTCTCTCCCGGCTTTTACGCACGACATGGAACCTCAGCTGAGGAAACTTGGTCTTCCCACTTCCCTTGAGAAAGGTGACTGCCAATTTGTGGCAATGTTATTATTATTGTTAGCAGCATATGATTGCGGTTCGGTGACTAACTGCTTACTTACTTCTTACCTGTTTTGATAGACAGAATTAGATTGCCAGTAATATCCTTTTGTTGTGACATTACATTACGATGTTGCGTGGAGAATTTAGCTGTATATGAACTCGTAAAACAATTACTTCATGGAACCTTTCGCACTACTGGCACTCGATTATTGAAGGCAGTAGCATGAGTTATTGCTTGAAGGATTTAGATAATAATAGTTTAAAATATAGTACACCAATCATTATTTTTGTAATTGCTAACAAGGCTGGGCTTGCATTGGACTTTCAGTAAACAGCGGATTGGTGTGTTCTAAATCTGGTTGCGTCTGCAGGCGTAGTGACACTACGGCAAGATTATAAGATATGCGAGAAAGGCAAACCGTTGACACCAGAGCAAGCACAAATACTGGTATGTGCGACTGTTTCACTTTTTTACAAATGCTCAGCTTTATACAGACAGTTTTAACGAATTTGCCTTTTTGAATACATTTTGAATGGTGATTGGTTGTTTTTAGAGCTGTCAAAGCGTTAATTTTTTAAATGCATTTACGCATGGCATTAATTATTTTAGCACATTAATTAACGCACTATTAACACACCCAGGCCCATCGAGAGGGAGAGTAGGGGGGAAGTTACCCTGGGCCCTGCGACGTTTGGGGGTGCCGCCTGTAGAATAAAGAAAGTTAAAAAGCAAATAGAAATACATTTTTCAACAATAACTGATGTCACCGCTAGCATAGAAATCTATTAGCCTGTTATGTAAATGATGTTTATTTACAGTAGTAATGGAACGGTAACTACAGTTTAGTTACTTGAATTCATACGATTGTCAAATAACCACAGTTTAACGGAATATTGGAACTTTTGCTTCACAGAATTCAGTAAATTAAATAAATTTACATATGTGCTTTAATTTTTTTAACGTGCGTTAATTTATTAACACGCATTAATTTATTAACGCATTAATTGACACATTAATTTGACAGCTGTAGTTATTTTTATGCAGATCTACACATATTATTTCCTGCTCCATTTTTCTTTCATCAGGAAACTTCATACAGTTACTATTTTTTTTTAAAAATTGGTTGTTACCAGCATTACTATTTACTAGCATATTTCCATTGTTGCTTAGTCAAATTCTGACTGTAAACGAACTTAACGTCAGACTGTGTGTGTTCTGGTAGAAGCTGTTTGGGCACAAAATGGCTCAGTTCCACATGACAGTGCAGTCAATGTGGTCGAGCGATGGAAAGTTTAAATCGTTTTCTGGTAAACAAGTTGAACGCGCTGTGCATTCCTGTGTCCGAATCAGACGTAAGCGACCATTTTGTGTTCTCGTCGGTTTCTGTGTTGTACATTTTGGCATACTGTCCACTTAAAAGCTGTGTTTTTGATGCTGGAAGCGTTTGTGTTTGGTTGTAAAGTATATTTTAAAATATGCTAATTTGTGCATGTTGATTGTTGACCCAATACTTTTATAGTTTTAATAGTTTTAGCTAATAGTTTCAGTTTCTGCTGACAGCACACCAGATGAAAAATTCGAAAGAGTTAGCAGAAATTAAAACTATTAGCTAAAACTATTAAAACTATAAAAGTATTGGATCAACATGCATAAATCAGCGTGTTTTTAATATACTTATCTATGACCAAACATGAACGCTTTCAGCATCAAAAATGCAGCTAAATACTTACACGGATGTTTCCTTGTTTTTCCGTCTCTTTGTTTTCTAATTTATGGTTACATTTTCAGGTTTTTGTGAAAAATAGCACGCTCTTGCACTGTTTGTTTTTGTTGTTTAAGTACTTGTAGCCCATTGTCAGATATTTTACTTATTTTACTTTAATAATTTAATTGTCGTGATGGTACTTTTTGCTGTCCGGATGTCCTTCCTGTAGCCGTGCCAATATCACTAAAGCATCGAATGATGAGTGTTCATGACTGTGGACCATGTACTGCCACAATGGCCCGGGAACTCAGTGAGTGAAACAGTAAAAATGCATGTAAACATCACGATGACAAGTCATTCATTGTGCCAAAATTACATAATAAAAGTCTACTTAACTGCATGAGACTAATTACAAGAATTGCTGTTTGTATTAGAAACATCTTAGTAATGCCAAGGGAGGAATGTAAACACCCAAGAGGCTGTGCCAACAACCTCCCCTGTAAACTCTGTTGTGGCCACCAAGTACCCGTGATGCCAGTGCATTACCCAATACCCAGTGGCTTCTATCTCTATACCTGGTGGGCGCAGCTTGCGCCCAGTGAAAAATAGGGGGGAGTTTTGATACTAGGTTGTAGTTCAAAACTTCCCCCTTTTTTCACTGGCCAAACTACACCTTTAAAAACTTCTCCCCCTATTTTTCAATCTGCACTTTTAACAAAAAAACCCCACCTGTTTTTTTACTTCCCCCTATTTTTTACTAGGCAAACTACACCCTTAACAAAACTTTCTCCCTAGAGGGTAAAGAAGCCCAAAATGGAGGGGGAAAACTTGAGTCAGAAATTGGGGGGACCTCAGCCCAAAACTGGGGGGGCAAGTTGCACCCGATTTTGATTCCGGATTTGGGGGGGGGATAAAAGCCACTGCCAATACCAATACTCGGTACCTGTGATGTGTTTATGCTGGACCACTGATTCATTCTTGACACATGATGCTGTAGCATATTGTGTTTCAGTTGACTGGTTGTCAAGTGATATTCTGGTGGCGTGTGGTTGCAGCAACGGAGAGAATATCACGTGACGTCATCTGTGAAGTAACTCAAGTCAGTGATGATGATAACAAGGACGATGCTGATTCTGATGCCGACGATGAATTGGCAATGGACTGATGAAAGACACTGTGCTAGAAATATTCCAAACCGTTATATCAGTGTGGCATCGCAGTTCACTCGACATTGCTAATGAGCCTTTGTGTTGTTTAGCTTTGCTGTCCCGTTGTGACAGTTGTACCACCTATCTCTACAGTTCTGTCTGTAGTGATCCAGTGGCATTGTGGCAGGAAGGGGGGGCAAACAACCTTCATGGCTGAGGGAGGGATAGACCTGTAAGCGAGAGCGAGAAACGGGATGAGCAAGAGCGAGCGAGATTTTTCCCATAAGAGAGCGATAATACCTACGAGCGAGTTGAAGCGAGCGAAATTTAAAACGGCATGATTTTTACGTGCGACAGCTTGTAATGCTTTGCACGTCTTAGCTATAGTTGAGGAGTCTGTCCGTCTGTCTGTCCGTCAGTCACACTCTGCGACTGTATCAGAACGCTGCAAGCTATGATCATGAAATCTGCATCGTCGGCTGCCACAAATTAGCCTCTAGGGAGTGATATTCCAGTAGCTGAAACTCGAACTGATACTAAAATGATTGATTTTCAGTAAAACTCATACTGAAACTAATACTGAAATGATTTTCAATACTGATACTGTATAGTTATAAAAATGACCACAAAAAAACTTTACTGAAACTGTAATAGAAATGATTTTGAAAACTAATACTGAAGTGATTAGTTTTGTTTGCCTAAAAATTTTTCCAGCATGCTTCACTTATTTACTTATTTACTGACACCAGTGGCAGTTTCCAGCTTTTGCCATTTTTCAACCCAGTTCTAGCATGACAACCTCATGGCTCTGTGACCTGCTCTGAGCTGGCAGCAAACTGTAGACACGGCTGAGTTATATGGATGGTATACACCACATCTCTCCGATATATTGCCTTTACCTGTTCACCAGTTAAGCCAGTGCAGAATTATACTCCTTGGTGACAGAGGCAGATGTATGTAAACAACTTGCCCAGAGTTGTTACATGATAGTTGAATGGCTAGGAGTCAAACCCATGACCCAGCTATCGTGAGTGTGGATGTTCGTGCATTTAACAGGGTTTCCACTTTTCTTGAATAGTCATGACAAGTCTTGAATTTCTTTCCCTTGATTTTCCAGTCCCTGGAACATCCTGGGAAATGAAAATTTTAGATAGTTGATGAATTTACTGCTAGTAGGCTAGCAGTTTGAGTTAATGAACTTAATGTTGTTTGATAGTTAAATTGTCAGTTGCGTTGATAAAAAAATGTGACTGAAATGATGTAAATAATGATACTGAAACTGAACTGAAACTATTTCTATAAAAAATTTAGTAGAAACTGAAACTGAAATGATTTTGAGAACTGGAATAACACTGCCTCTAGGCCTACTTCCAAGATCCGTAGAGCTTTTCCAGAAGTTCGAGTGGTCATCCCGATCAAGTTCATTAAGTGAGAAGGGCACGAACTACGAAACATTGGCGATTTTAAGTCAGATATAAAGTCGCCGTATCTCATAAACGGTGCAAGATGGCCGAGTTTACTGTTGATCACTAATAGGAAATCCCATAAGCCCTTTCAATTTACACAAAATCAATGACATTGAACGACCTTGAAACCCCAAAATAAAGGGTTTGAGGTCGATTGTTCCATGCCTAGGTTGACTTACGGGTTTGCTAACCAGAAATTAACTTCACCTCGAGTTAACCTTGCGCACATCATTCGACGCCAAATTTTGTTGTGAAACGAAGCAGCACGAGTTAACCCAGGTAATTCCACGAGTTGCGAGTTAACCTCGTGGTCAACGCTAACCCAAGCATGGAACAGTCGACTTTTAAAGATTTTTTTGCGTCTTTATAGGCTCCGGCGCACATATCAAAGGTAAATTGTGCATTAAACATAGATTTGGCAGTTTAAGTATCGACCCCTAAATTTAAGGAGACTTCCATCACTTCCACCTTGGGTATGACGTACATTTAAATGTGAAGAACGCCAACTATGGAATCGACTTCCATGTGATTTAGCCTAATGGAGATCACATCTTCTGCAGAAAATTATGAAGTTAAAAAACTATCTAATCCACATGATGAAACAAAATAGTAATTCCCTGTCGTATTTTGCAAAATTTTAAGCAACACAAAAAATTTCCAACGAAATTTAACAATTTCTCGCTTGTCTCGCTCAGCGAGTAAAGCGAGCGAGATTTGCCTACGAGCGAGTGAAAAACGATTGGTGAGTCGCTTACAGGTCTAGGGAGGGGTGCAGTTGCCCTTTAAATCTTGGTTGTTGGATAATTTTGGATTTATTCATTTGAGACTGTTATCATTGTTTTGATTCTGTTCCTCAGTTCACAACAGTGACTGACGGAACACAAAAATTTTAATACTGCGCAACAACCACTTCTGTACTTTGCAACAGCAGAGCGGATCCTTTTGTCATTCATTCATTATGGCTGCGTTCACATAGACACGAGTACAAGTAGGGGTTTCCGTTTATGGCCCATAGAAGCTTCACTCGTACGATTGGAACGTTCACGGTCACTTTTACAAGCACATAACTCAACGCGTGTCAGCCATATTGAAAATTCGCAGTAAAATCGAATCGAGGAAATGCTTTGCCATTAAAACAGCAATCTTCCACTACAAAGTTACTATTTTTACTAACTGCACATCTCTAACGATGAACAATTTTACGATGACGTCAGTTCTGATGTCAAATATGCGTCACGGCTTTTATAAATTATACTAATGCTATTTACGGGTAGTTTACTTTCTACGAGTTGGATAAAAACACGACCTGCACAGAAACTACTCGTACGAGTGAAGTTTACAGGTAACCCGTACACGTATGTATGTGAACGGCCGCCATTGAAATACACGCAAACTTGCGTTTGCCAGAATTCGTATACGGGAACCCATACAGTGCCGGACTCATTCTTGTGTTTATGTGAACACAGCCTAAGTTGGCTTTCTTCTTTGTTCTGCAGAGTTGTCCTCCTCTGTTCAACCTTTTTGTTTGTCATACCTATTCCATGGATTGGCAGTAATATTTTTCCAATCTGCATCAAGATTGTTTATCCCTTTTCCATTTCTGCAAATCTGTACTTGCATTTTCAGTCGCCCCTGTTAAACTGCTGCTTGGAGTGTATTTCTGTTAGTTTGGACCACTCCCATATTCTACTCCAGGCTCTGGTCTAACGACACGTACAAGTACTCCAACGACGTTTACGAAGTGCCTCCTATGTTATAGTCACCTTGTTGTGATTTTTCTGTAATAAAACATTGTAATTAATAAACTGAATTGATAAGTTGGTTTTTTTACATTTTCTAAACCTATCAAATTCAGGTTTTGCACTTTGAAAAGGTCAAGGATGAATGACTTGAGGATAAATTAGCAATTATGCCATAATTAGTTACACCTGTGTGGAAAGCAGAAATGGGTAATCAATGAAATCATTCGTAATTAATTAACTAAATTAATGTGCCAATTTGAATTCCAATTAATTGGCAAACAGTTAATTAGAAAACTGCCCTAATTACAATTTTAACATTGTAGTTTAGTGGGCTGCTGCCTATTTCTCCAGACTGCTGTGCAACACATTTATTTATTTTCAGTTAGAGATGTGAGTGAAAGTAAACTATAACACTGACAGTGCACTGCTTTCAATTTAACGTACATCTGACTTAATCGAGTGAGTAGGGTTCAATGTCTGACCCAACACAGTATTGGTCATTTCGGGGATAGCCTTTTCAGGCAAATTTGCACATAAACATGATAATAGAATGGAAAACTAGTTACAACTTGAATCAATTATAAAGCAGCAAATGCCAGTAATGACTTAGTGACTTAGTTCTGAACCTTACTAACTCAAATGAACTGGCAGTCTCAGCAAAATAGTAACAATTAACTCGAAAAAGTTGTGAAGTAGTCTCCTCTCTGCTAAACAGCCGCGTGCATGATGATGCCAAGTTAAAATATGTGTATTACTTATAATACAAAATACAATAGACCAGTACATTCTATGGACGCACATATGCAAATTCATTAACAGAATGACCAAACATCCATTACAACAGCTCCGCAAGTAGACTGCCAACAATGGTCATATCACATTTCTCTATATGATACGTGTACAGCTGGAAGCTGTTTTCTTCTCAGCCACAAAACCCAACCTGTTTCGAGACTATATTACGCACAACAGTTGTAGGTAATAACGTTTACGTGAGTGAGTAGGGTTTAACGTCCCACCCGACAGTGCAGGTCACTTCAGGGACGGCCTTTCCAAGCAGGGTTGCACATACACATTAACAAAACAAGAAGTTTAACCTTTACAGAAAGTTTAACTTTTATGAAACACAAGATACAAAAAAACGACCTAAAGCCAAAATTGTAAGAATTGCTGATTATAATTGTGCATAGGTAATGACAATGGCAGTTCCCTGTTATCCTCCAGACAGTCATCAATCTCATAATGCTGTCTATATTGTAGGTTTACGAACCCCACACACAGTCCACACTATGAGATTAATGCACATTTGGTGTACCATAACAATATCAGATACGACAACTAATTATGTTACTAATTACTAAGCAAGCACACTTTGATACACATCAAATCCATTAATACTAAACATCACATTTTATAATTTACATTCTGCAAAAATATGCTGTTAGTTCATTGTCCAGCTGCAAGATCTAGCACTAATGCCTCGTACAAACAGATATTATTGCAAAACACTCAAACACAGGTTAAACAAGAGTGTGCAGCCGTTGAGGGGCTGCCCGCTATGGGGCCATCCTTGCAGTTGACTACGTGCGTGCTACCACACGGCGACATCAAGTGCTGCCATCTCGTGAATCATTTAGACCCGGTGAATCATTCATGATGGCAGAGTAGCATTCCGCTCGTGCTTGTGCTGTACCCCACGTTACTGGGTCTGATAATTAGGCTTACGTTGACACAACTACCGTGTCCTGTGACCTTTGACCTCGAAATTGGTCCACGGGGTGCTCGTGTCCCGGGGATCCTTCCTACCATGTTTGGTATTCGTAGGCCTTTTCGTTTTTTCTCTAGGTGGAGGCACGGGACGGAGAGACGGACAGACAGACGGACAGCATCGATACATAATGGGACCTCCTTCTAGGAAGGACGGCCCCATAATAATGCACAATAGACAATATACGAATCACCGAGGAGCAGTTACAAAAGAACGAAAGACCATGAGAACTATGGACCACAATTTCCTCATTGCAAATTCCTTTCTTAATCCTGTGCAATTCTATTTATTAAATAAACTTTTAATGATTATTCAAAATATGAAAACGTGTCACTGCTCACCGTGGGCCAAATGCTTATCAATAACTGACTATATCTCATCAGTGGAATATTTTTGGTGTTGCAGTGAAGTTTTGCTAATTGCTGAAGTAGGCAGTTTGTTTAAGAAGATTGGCAAACTTGCACGTTAATTGGAAATAAGAGTAATTACCTAACAATTCTGACTTCTGCAAAAATTCCATGGCCCATGGAAAACTGTGGTCCATATTGAGAACAGTTTGTCCAAATGTCACCAATCAACACTCACCAAACATTCTCTGTGCACCACATCATATCTTCAGCTGACTAGGTCCCGGGTTAAATCAGGGCATGAGATCATACAACCAACCAATCAGCTCGCTATATCAGCCGCTCATGAATAATCATCAATTCAATTCATCCAAATAATTCTGTACACAGTAGATATTTACACACAGTTACGGGGATGAATTACTGGCAATAAATAAGCAAACTGAATAATTCATACACAAAGACACACAACTGAGCCTCAACTGTAATAATACATAGTCATACTCAGTTGAAATTATGCCTTAGTACCAGATGCGTACGGAATACCGAAACCTACAAATTGGCTAAAACTACAGCCCAAGCAAACATCACTCGGATAACCTTCAGAGAACTACCGTACAGCTATCACAGCTATCACAGTCGCGATGGATTGCTCCACAAAATGCTCAGATAGCAATGCAAGCTAGAAGTTATATACTGAAAATAGTCGTTACAAAAATAACGAGATCAGCACTACGGAGACTGTAACCATGGCAATCACAACATCATGATTATCACAGTTCATCTTAGCATGAGGATGTGGCACAGGCACAACAAGTCACAATGATATGACTGACATTATCTCAAGCACAATGGTAATGTAGCTATCACATGTGGGGCAAAAAATATCAATATCAAAGCTGCACAGTTCAATTCAGCTGTCCACTCGATATAGGTACCACAGTTCTACAAGCATCTTTTAAAGAATTTTTTTCACCAAAATGCATTATTCAATGTTTTTTATTCACTCAACATCTTTGTACTCAGCAAACTTTGAACGGTCAAGGTAAAAGGATGGCAATATAAAATACCTTAGAAAATGTAAATGTACACGGATATTGTCTCAGCACTATGAACACAGTTGTCATAGTAACATGCTGCCGTGGAAACCGTTGCTGAGCAACTCAGAGTCGTCGCAGCTGGCGTTGGCTCTTTCGGCTGCCAATGAAGACGTCGGCAGCTGAATTCCGATTGGCTACCGACAATGTCGTGGGCGTGGCCCGCCGACACCTGCGAGCGTAATGATAGGATGAGAGGCAGCGCAGACAGAAGTCAAACTGACACCACGACGTCAGACAGCGACCTCGCTCCTGGACGACGTCGGTACGTGACGGACCTCGACACCGCGGACATTTTGTCAGCGTTTCACCAGCATATAATTTCTCCGCCTCCTGGAAACAAGTCACATCGAGGCAATGTACCGAAGGGTAATCACCCAACTAAATTAATTGAATGCATGCTACTCACTACTCACTGTGCTCACCTACGGATGGATCGCCACTGGCTGGTTGATCTGGGTGACTGGTTATACACTGTCTTCAGAAAAAACACACCCTTACGTTTTCTTTTATATTTCCGTTTTAAATGCTTAGATTTCCACAAAGTTTTCAGGGAATGTTCAGAAGTGAACTAGTATTCCAGCAGTGTAAAAGTTAGATATTCTTTGCTTTTGTCTTGTCGAATAACCTTTCTGTCAGTCCCAGGCAAAGTATTTGCACATGTCCTCCTCGCCAGACTTGACCCCCTGCCTCAGAAGCATCACTGGCCTCACCAATCCGGATTTACACATTGTCGTTCCACACTGGATGCAATCTTGGCATTGCGTTTGTTGGCGGAGATCCACGGAGAATTCCAACAGCTGCTGCATGTTGCATTTATGGATTTAAAAGTGGTGTTTGATTTCGTAGACAGGAACGCGCCCTGGAAGGCCATGCATGGGGTCGGTGTTCCCTCACCCGATCATCGACCTGCACACTGCAACGTTCGCCAGAGTGCACCTAGCAGGCCGCTACCGCCGCTTCATCGAGCCATTCATGACAACCTCCGGTGTAAGGCAGGGATGTGTCTTCTTGGCTCCCGCCCTGTTTTGCCGAACGACAGACTACATTATATCGCTTCAGTCGTAAAGTCGGCATCCAAGATGGCCAGCTCACTTTCATGGACATTGACTATGCTGACGAGTGATGACGTTGCTCTGCTTGTTGACAAGGAAGAAAGCTTCTGCACCACTTTCACAGCAATGAACGAAGAATCTTCCAAGTTCGGTCTTCAGGTTTCTCGAACCAAGACAAAGCTCCAGAATCTTGGTTCGGGATCGATGCCATCGCTAATAATAGTGGATGGTAACATTGTTGATTCAGTAGAAGAGTTCACATACTTGGGCAGCATACAGTCGAGTCCCAGCAACTTCGGACCGGAATACTTTTGGCGCATTGGACTTGTGGCTAGCGCAATGAAAAGACTCGACTGTATTTGGAGTCAGAGCAAGCTCAGTATTGCCACGAAACTCAGAATATACTCCACGTGCGACGTGCGTGTTATCCATACTACTCTACGGCCCCAAGACCTGGACTCTCACACAAGCTGATTGGAAAAGATTGGATTCCTTCCATCTACAGTGCCAATGACGCATCCAGCACATCAGCTGGCACGATTTCATGTTTATCGATGAGGTTTTGCGTCGTTCTGGCCTGCTCAACGTCTCCTATATTGTCCGTAAACGAAGACTGGGTCTCCTTGGTCACGCTGCCAGACTTCGAAGTGATGCATCGGCAAACCAGATCCTCCAAATCTGTACCAAGATGAGGGATGATGACCAGTCTTCGCAGGAGTGAAGACGTGCCAGCGGTCGTCCACCCACCACCTGAATCCACCAGATCTGCCGTGACACGGGTGTTACAGTGACGGAGGCCCTGGAGCTAGCGGAGGATAAACCGTTTTGGCGAATGATTGCAATGCCAGGACGCCTCGGTTGACCGCTTCGTGTCTACTGAAGATGACATGTTGACGTCATATTTTTGTGTTTCTAAATTATCTGTTTTACCTTTGAAGACAGACATTGATAAATGTTTGTGAGTCAGCAAGAGTTATGGAGCTGCAAGTTTGTGCAAGATGTTTTTGGACAATGGACAGAGAATTGAATATTGATAGAATAAAACTTTTAAATAAAAAATTGACATGTTTGCCAGTAACAAGTCGTTTGACTGATGGCGGGCAAGTGGTCAAGCATGCAGTGACGCTGTGCGCTAACGCCTGCCAGCATCAACAAAGTTGAAGATTACATTTTCGGGTTCAGTCATCACACTGATCAATTTATGTTTTAAGATTTCATCAAATGTCTCCCTTCAACCCGTAATTTACAAACACAACAATATGACATCAGCATGATGTCACACGTAGCAAAAAATATATTTAATTTTATACTGATCGAATACCAGTTTCCTCCTGAACATTCCCTGAAAACTGTGCGTAAATCTAAACATTTTCCATGGAGATTTAAAAGAAAATGTAAGAGTGTGTTTTTTTCTGAACACACTGTTTACTGAAGTGGTTAAATACCCATTTTCAGGTGGTCACCCACTCAAATACCAACGAGGTTCAGGATCGATTAAGTTTCTGGATGTGCCACAATAAGCTACCACCTTATATTAGACATAACACTGTTTATAATCTGGCCCTCATCGCTATCATGCCTTCCGTTAAGTTGAATTTTATACTGCCTTTTTGGTGTGAACACATTATGCACAAATCTCAAAAGATTTTGGACAAATATCCAGCCCAAAATGGAATGACAAGAGATACGACAGCCTGCTATCCAAAAGAATATAAGCAAACATATGAACAAATAAGATCACAGGACAAAAATTGAAATATAAACAGATTAAACCAAAATACCATGTAAAGCTAACTGTACCTGCCAGAACTGCATGGCACGTCTGCTGCACGACGATGCAGTTTTGTTTACGTTAGCAACGGACTTTGACGATGACATCTGATTGGACAGCATTGCCACAGACACTAAAGGCCGAAGTACATCATAGCTGGTGGAGGTTAAAGGTCTGGTTACTCCGGCACGAGTTGATCGCCTCGACTTTGTTACATTCTCCTGAAAACACAGTTAGTAAGAGCACAGCATAATCATCAACGCTACAGCTCTACTGTTCTACAACTGGTAGTCTGGTACGTGTAATATCAGTTTCGATTTAAAACCAGAACTACAAATACTTTTAACTAGAGTAGCAGAAATTAACGATTACACGATTAATCGCTAAACAATTTTAACAACCGATTTTATCATTAAAACTTCAATCAAAGTGCCATTGATAAAAACGTTATACGACAGATACAATGACATCATGTCAAGCAAGTGAAATCACTTCAGTCATCTGTTTCCCAGAAAAGTTAACATTCAAGTCAATAACAAGTGAACTGATTGTGCGGCGATTTTGCTGCCTGAAGTTACTGCAAACAAAATTTATACATTATATATTTATACATATTATGGCACTGTGTGAGAATTATATACTAATGAAAAATCTAAATAATGATTGCATACGTGCTTGATGCTGTCGTACGACAGCTACTGAGCTGTCGTACATTTTGTCTTAACTTTTGCAGTAACTTCGTCGTACGATTTTTTGTAAATCGTGTTTTATCATACATTTGTTGTAAACCTTCCGCATTTCGTAACATTGTCGTATGATATTTTGTAAATTAAGCCTCAGAGTAGCAAGCTCTGTGTACCTCTGGCTACTACGAGAAAATTCACTGTCAGAGATATCATGGAAACAAAACCCAAACTCTACTGCTGGCATGTATGGCAATTTATGTAGCTGATTCAACTTCTGATCTTTTGACCACTGAACGCGCACCATTTGTGTCAGGATGTGCTACAGACAAAAACTCGATGCAAATGTCAACACTGCACTGTCTGACCTTTGAGTGAAGTTTAGTGACGAGCTGATGATGAGAATTAAACACCTTGACTCGACTCATCAGGCGCTTGTCTGCCATTATGAGACCGTTCCATTTGACACTCACCAATAACAAGCTACAAGGCAACATACAACAATGCACAGAAAATAAATACTCTAGTAACATTACTTTTAACATGCAAATTACGCGATAATTACCACTCCACATTCAACACTTCTTCAATACTACTGAAATTGTGCCATTTATAATGTGAATGATAACTAAATATGGCACTGTGTCAGAGACACTCTCACTCTGATTGCAAATAATTGCAGACATGCAATGAATTTATACAACAATAATATGCAAAAGCCTTAGCAGACTCGTTTAAAATGAACTATGATAATAACAATACACGTTAATTCCTGACTTAATTTCCCAGGCTCCAATATGTTTCTGGCAACTGTCAAAATCCCCGATTTCAGCAAGTTTTCTAGACAAATAAAAACCTTCGTGCATTGGCCGATCTTCAGCTTTAACGCTGACCGAAACAGCTTCACAGCCATCCATGGCTTTATAGCCGTTTCCAGTAACAATGTGGTTACATTCGGAGATGTGCATTGGGCCAAACTGATACAGGCTAAGCACTGGGCAGCCTTCCCGCCCCAGAGTTAAGATAGTGTAAGGTAAAAGAAACCTTCCCACCCTGCACAAGATATCACACAAAATTTGAGCTAATGCTCACAAGACGTGCGAAAGCCTATAGCAGTTCCGGTTCAGTATATTAGCTGAAAATTGGGGTGTTCACGCTAAGTTAATATACAAACACCAAATTCTCTATCTGGATCACATAATGATAGTTCCGTGTAGCAAACGGTGGAAATTTGGTAATCCTAGCTTGCACCGCTTTTGACTGATCCACCCGCGTGACGGGCAAACAGACGGACAGACGGAAAGAATTGCGATGGCTAAGATGCGCTGAAAGCAGTAGCTGCTTTCGCGCATAAAAAAATGCAATGTGGCAGTAACCTGCAGAGGTCGGCATCGGACAGGTAGTCACAAATGTGTCGAACGATCATCAGCATTGAACGGTCAGAAAGCTCAGAGATGATGTCCACGTGATCAAGACCCATCTTACGCCCAATCAGCTGGTTGAGACACGGCGGAGCAAACACCGATAGAATCAACCGCAGTCGGTCGTTAAAAACTGCATCGGTGATTGGTGTCTGGTCAAATACTTGGTCTGTAACAACTGGTGACGGTTCAAGTACTTGGTTGTCGTCTGTCTGAGTTTTCTGTGGCACAGTGACTAGTGACGAGAGGGGTTTGTCGCCAACAAACGAAGGTGACAAGTTGACTTGCTCGGGGTCCTCACTTATCACAGGGGGTGGCAGGTTGGCTTCCAGTGGGCTGCCCAGTGCCGGGGGTGGTAAGACGGAATGCAGGTCAGCAGACGATGTATCGGCAGTGGAGACTGTTCGCGCAAATGTGTCAGAACGTCGCCGGACTGGCTGATGGTTCTCAAAGCGAGACTCGGAATATGAATCGAGACTGAGTCGATGCCGTGAGCAACGTTCCACGACTGCATCAGGGCTGCGCTGTCGTCTCACACTCACGGAAGTCCTCTCACCTGGAAAAACGTCCGCGACGTCGGCAGCCTTCTTCCTTGCCACTTCCAGCCACTCGTGTGATGACTCGGTGAAAATATCCTTAACCGATTTTGTCCCCTCATCTTCGCAGTTATCATCAAAGTGTGAAAGCAGACAGAGGTTCGGAAGTGGGAAAGTACCAGAACAGCGTGAGCTTGTGAAACTTTCATCACCCAGATGGAGGCTTGACATCTGCAGCAGATCTGTATCGGATATAAGACTGTCGTAGAATCCGCTGTCGTACGTGTCATAGTCTGACCTTTTCTGTACCTCAGAACTACGCACTGCACTCGGGGTACTTGTGGCACTGACTTCATCGCAGAATTCTCGGAGGCCAAGGTCGAAACTTCCGTTGTGGCTCAAAACGAAACAGAATGACTCGTTCATCTGGTCACAATCTGTTTCATCGCTGTGTGGACTGAATATACCACTGTCCTCCAGGTTCAGTCCACCAGTGCCCCGTGCACTGTACTCCAGTAACATTGCCATCTACCTGCAAACATAACAATCAGAATAAATTTACTTGCATTTCGGTAGCACAAGTTGGACGTGTCAGAAAATCCAATACAATAGAGATAATCCATCTCCTTTGTAATTAATTAAGCGGTCATTGAGCTTTTTGTAACGTTTCATAGTTTCCATTACCACGGCACCGGGAAGGTGTACTTTACAGAATGCGGATTGCGAATTTCGATAAGGTGTATTCTGCGGAATTAAAATTGCGGAAAATGTTCTTGTAGTTGAGTTATGTCAATTGAATAAGTGTACAATTCTACAGAGTGCTTGACCACCGCTCACAAGTCCCGTTGTGTCTTGCAGGAGGAGATAGTAGGCTAATTTTTATCATTGTTCTGGTAAGCCTACATTACCTTGATTTAGTATCAGGCTAATAAGTGACCCACATTGAATAACTGTATTATATCAACTGGCATTTTAGCGTACCAAACGTGCAACACAAATACTGTACGTTTGTCGTTGCGATGAATGGTTCTAATATAGTGTCTCTGTCTGCTTAGGTACAGGTTTAAATATCCGCGAACTATTCACGGCAGTGAATATTGTCTTTGATCGCGATACAATGCAAGACTTTCTTAATTAGGCCTACGTGAGCAGACGTCTCGATTGTCGCCGCAGCGGCAACCGTTTTGTGAGTAGGCCTATTTGAGGTGAATTCTTTAGCTGTCTAATCGTGCTGTAACAGTAGCCAGTCAGGTGAAATATCGCCGTAGGCCTTCTTAATGACCTAGGCTACTTTCCCTGAGTTGACCTTGCATTCGTGTGTGATGTGCCGGCTTATGCTTGTGAGTTAACGGACTTAAGGCGTTTTAAAAGTTAAGTTGAAGACGTCAGCATGTGATTACTTTGCCGACTGCGTGACCGCACCATTTGTGATGTGACGATGTCGATTCGAGACTCAAAAATGTAAGCCTAAGCCCACGTGAAATTGATTATTTGACTTTATCTGAATTTTGCGGAATGCGAAACGCAGAAAAAACTAAGGTGTAATTTGCGGAACGTTCCGCAGGTGAAATTCCGCAAAATACACCTTTTCAAATTTCCGCATTCCGCAATCCGCATTCCGCAAAGTACACCTTCCCAACGGCACCACCTTTCCGGGCTGAAAGTTTCACCACAAATCCGTTCCAAAGTATAATACAGCTTTACAAGACAGTGGACTCACGCAGTTTGGGTCTTCCTCTATTTTCCTCGTTATTTATTATCAAGCTGGACCAGCGGTAAGGTGTCTAATAAACATGAGTTTTTCTAGCGATACTGCAGAAGCAAAATAGCTAAAATTGCACACACATACACACACTTGTAATTTGCAATAAAGTACTAGTTAATGCACGGCAAAAATTTCGACTGTTCCACGCAAATCTCCAAACGACGATCCGACGATCGACGCTGATCAAAGGACCTGACGATTGCCCGCCGATGTTCTCACACTGAGCGATGTGGCGCAGTGGCGGGAGTCACGGTGGCGCGCCCTAGTTTACAAACGTCAGTCATCGCTCGCAAATATTGTAACTTGCTTTAGGTGATCAAAAAATGCTCCCCACCTGTAATCCTCAGGCGAATAAATATCGACGCGAAATACTGACAAAATACTGCACCGTAAAACATGCATAAACGCTGACTATCCTAAAAAGATAAATGGAACGAGCAGGGAACGAGTTTCGAAATGTGGTCACTACGTGCTTAGGCCACGCCTATTGACCTGGCTGTCAGCCAATCAGCGCCGGCTATTTGTTTCTCGCGAGAGCAAAACATCAACAACAACAAGGCGAGCACCTTCAAGCAAGTCCGGCCAAGTTTCAGCTGATTACTACAGAGGTGTGTGGAACCGAAAACTGCCATCCGATGCCCTGCCACAATTCTGATAACAGATCAGCCTGCGCGTTATGCAGATGCAGCAGATTCGTGAGTTCGGAACTCATGATGCAAGTACGATTCGCAACACATGCTTACACAGCGTCATTCAGACAGCTACTACACATGAATCTTATTACAAGTTATTAGATGCTTCTCTTGGTTTAAATGCTGCTAATCTGTAGTCTGAATGGCAGCCCGCTAATTGATATCATTCTTCATTGGTTGTTTTTTAAAGGCTGACCAAGTCTGACCAGGTCTGGTCAGTTTTAGACCCATTCTGTTTATCAGCGACTGTGCGAATCTCTAGTTTTAACACTGAATCTGCGTGTAATTTTTGTCTACTCTCCGGAGGCAAGCACTGCTAAAATGTTGTCATGCGGATCTCAATCCGGTCCCCGCATCTCCTGGACTCGCGCGATTGCTTTGCTGACGTTTGTCTTTCCCGCCTTTCGTTTTATGGCCAGCTACCAACTTGTGCTGTGCACCGCGGCACGCTGACCAGAGGTTAGTCAGTCTACGTGTCCAGTCTCTTGGCCCCCCATCTCCCGCCTGACTGACATCAAATGCTCAATCAATGCTCAGTCACTAGCCTAGTCACAAGGCTATTTATCCGTGTAGGTTATAGCTTCTGTCTCATTGATCGATTGCGGGTCGCTATCCCCAAAGGGAAATAACAAACTAAATGTCTGTTGTATTGTATGTTCCAAGGCCTTCAACCCTAAGCCTAACGCTAACCCTAACCCTAGGACCTTGGTTTGTTATTTCCCTTTGGGGATAGCGGACCTTGGTGATAGCGGGCCGACACCCATTGTTCGATATCTAAGCAAAGGCGCTTCGGCATTTTACAAGCTGATCATATAATTTCAGCCGCGCCCGGCCGCATTACCTGTAAGTGGTGAGTGGAACACAGGCCCATCGAGAGCCACAGTGGGGCCCGGGGAAACATTCTTGTAGGGCCCCCAGATATTTTCGTGGGGCCCCTCTGGGGAGAAAATTTTTGAAGTTTTTTTTCAAAATGGTGCACTATGGTGCACTTTACATTTTTGGGCGATTGCGGGGCCCGGGTAAACGGTAAAAACGGCAACGGTAAAATCGGCAACGGTAAAAAGGGCAACGGAAAAAACGGCAACAGGTAAAAACGGCAACCGGTAAAAACGGCAACAGAAAATGACAACATCGGTAAAAACGGCAACCAAATTCGAATCATAGCATACCCACATAGTAAGGGACGACAATGAATGCGCTTCAACAGACACTGTTCACAGTCAACAGGCCTACTTTCAATAACAGATTATAAATTTTAAAGCCTAATACCAAGTTACTTTTTAGTTTTTGCACTAAAACGAACAGACTCCAATCGGTTTTTGATTTTGGTCATCATAGTGGACGTAAAACAGTAAAAATGTTTACATAGGCACGTTCCAAAAAAATTCGCATGGACCAATCAGTAACAGCCGTAACTATAAGTAGGCCTGTGGGTCTAGTGCGCAAACAAACTTCGCTATGTATCGGGACGTTTCGCCCCTAGCATGTTTTGCCACCTGGACCACCTACGTATGTTAACGGGCTACTATTAATGATAGGCCTATGTACGGTTGCGTTTAATCCAGGATGTCATCATGATGACGAGACGTTTTTCCGTAAATATTTGTATAGGTCCTTGCCCTTTTTACCGTTCCCGATTTTACCGTTGCCGTTTTTACCGCGAATCGGGGCACGGGGTAGCTTACTCCCTACCCCAACCTCTCGACGGGCCTGGTGGAATAACAGAACCATGGCTAGGGACCAACCGAATTCACGGGAAAAGATGCATGATTTCACGGCAGAATTTTTAAAATGTGTCAAATTTCACGGAAAATTCACGGAAAGCGTTTCGGAAATTCACGGACCACACAGACGTTATTTCGAGGTGCTGCGCTAATGCAAACGAAGAAATTTCAGAACAAGGAATATTTACTACACTAAGTCAAGACTCAAGACAGTCAATGTCAACTACTTAGTGCTGAAGTGCGACACGTGGCAAACAGCAACAGCCGTACAAAAGCTGCTGATAAAACTCGGGAATTGTTATAAATTAAACTAAAAGCGCTAAAATTCACGAAAAATCACGGATTTCACGGAAATCAGCGTTTTTCACGGAAGAAGGTCAATTTCACTGAAAATGTCACGGCCGTGAAATCGTGAATTAAGTTGGTCCCTAACCATGGCCTATAACACTACTGAGTTCGCAAAGTGACCACTGGCATATTTAGGACACAGTGCCGTGAACGGGAGGAAAGGGGTAGGCCGGCTGGTTCTGATTAAATTTTTAATGAATTAATTGATTTCCAAAAAATAACATTGTCTAATCAATTAATTTACCAAAAAATCATTCTGTATCCAATCAGAACCATGATCAGAACCATGAAAAACTTTGCAGAATTCAACTACTGGACGGATGTAGCTGCAATCTTTCATAAACTAAAGCAAAAACAGAAAAAGTGACAATCCAATGCATAAAAAAATATGAGCAGAAAATTAGTCTGATCACAAGGGCTTACAAAATGCAACCTGCAAAACTAACAGGGTGGCAACGCACTGACGTCTTGTGAAATATGCGCAGAACAGCGACCTTTACCCTACTTGATGCTAAGAAGCACAAAATTTTGTCTGAAATTTAATCAAGGATGTCAGAGCCACTGGGGCAGCTGCCCCATGCCCTTAATTGTTGCATGACGACAGTGCAGGGGCAGAGAAGTGTGGCATCGTTGATAAAAAAAGTACGCGGGGCAGAAAGTTGGGATTTTTCGACAAACACTGCAATTTCCAACAGAATTCCGACAGACATTTGGGAATTTCCGACAGGAATGATTATAGATGCTCGTTGCTCAACATTTAAATTTTCTCCCAAAATGTTGTTTTCGGCACCAAATGGATGAATATTTTTTGACAACCCAAAATTTAGGGGAGGGGCAACCCCCTCTTGCGGCCACGATGCCACTGCTCCCAAGTATGACACTGCCCCCTGCCGGTTGTGGTTTCCAGTTCACCTGGTTTTAATCCATCCAAAAAATTAATCTACTTTAACTTCTGCAGCTCTAGTGTATTTATCAGCCAGACACACAAAAGGAAAAGAAACGATAAGAAACAAAGAAAACAATCAGCAAGACAACACAACCATCAAACTGTTCATTTGTTAATTCCACTTTTGAAATGATTGGCAGTCACGTTGAACACTTTTTGGAATAGTCACAAAGTCAACGTTGAACTACAGCTTGGAGAAATGAGTATCAAACAAAATTATACGCTGTAGACAGCGGTCTATTCTATGTTGGCTAACAGTCGATCATGTGGTCTGCACTGTCACTCGCTTGTCACGCATGATGACATCGGTGAGTTATAAGTAGGGCCCAGTTTTCCATGGGCCGGGGAATTTTGAGCCAAGCCGCGGAATTTTCCTTTTGCCGTGAAATTTTTATATTTTGTCACCGAATTTTGTAGAACTTGAAAATTCATTGGCAATTAGTACAATCTGAGACTTGGTGATGTATTTTTGTCACGACAAAAATCAAACTACACTGTGTCCCCCCAAAAAACATCCCCGACATTTTTAACTGTAACTTACAAACCAATTATCGGATTTTGATAATTTTTGGTAGGAATATTCCTGACACAACTTGTTATCAAATAACGATTTAGTTTTCCACCTCACCTAATGTGTGCTTCTGCACTACCTAGGGAAAGCAGATCAAGCGAAATATGTGTTGAAATAAACAGAAAACCTGAAAAAAACATCCCCGGCATTATCGATCGTGACTTAAACAAAGATCAGCAAATTTTAATAATTTTTGGCAGAAATATTTCTGACACAACTGGCTATTAAATAAGTATTTTAGTTTCCATCTCATCCAACGTCTGTTTCTGCACTACCTGGGGAAATCAGACCAAGCATAATACACACTAAAATGAATGAAAAACATCGATAAATTCCATCTATCTTAATCTGTGAGCTCCAACAGCTGATCTATTCCAAGGTTTGACTGTCATGCAGCAGTGTGTTTACCAGATAAAGTTTAGGAATGTTTGTGAAATCAAGAAGTGACTGGTACAGCCTGGATTGGTCTGGAGCAGAACATTATTGATACTGCTGTCAATGAATGGAGAAAGCGTCTCCTTGCCTGTGTTCGCATAGTGGGCCAACACTTCAAGCAATTTTACTGGAGGCAGTTGAAAAATGGACAACTGAATGAAATGTCAGCCATAGTGTCAGAAATGTGAACAAAATGTGTTTTTACGCATTATGTTAATTAAGCAATCATATCGCACTGGATAAAAGTGATATTTCTCTGGTTGTATTTTTCCCAGGTAGTGCAGAAACAACGTTGGGTGAGGTGGGAAACTAAATGGTCGTTTGATGGCAAGTTGCGTCCGAAATTTTCGTGTCAAAAATTATCAAAATCTGATAATTGGTTTTCACGCTACAGTCAAAAATGTCGGGGATGTTTTTTTAGGACACAGTGTAAACTGCCAAAAGCTAATAGTTGTCGCAATATGGCACAATCGTATATAAACGCAACGCAACTTGACAGATCGCACTTTTAAAACAAAAAATATAAATAATTTTCTTTGTACATTGCTAGCATAACTCAGCACAATGTCACCATGCCAGTCGGCCCTTCAGAAAGTAAAGTTTTTAAACAACAGGACAGAGCTCAGTTTACTTACAAATTGAAGGCCGCTGTGAGCCACGGAATTCTGCAAACTGGCCGGCGGAATTTGGCAAAATTTACCGCGGAAAACTGTGGGCCCTAGTTATCAGCACGTTATACCACTATCAGACAGTATGGTAGTCACTTTGGCAGTACGAGTGCCAGAGTGGAACAACTATTGTTGATCCGTCACACCAGCTTTTAGCATAATGTCTATTATGCACAGTACAAGATATAGAGTATGAAAATAAAACAGTCCACTATATTCTCACCACCCTGTTACGTTAAAGCTACTCTCATACAAGAAGCTAAGAAATTCCCAAGAAAAACTTAGCAAATTCTAAGCTGATGACTTAGGAACAAACAGAAATTCTTAGAAAAATTCCTATTATCATTTATTAAATGTTATTGAGTACTGTATCAATTATGGATCGTGCATTTAACAAAAGTTTCAATGCACATAATTAACAAAGAACAAACTAAATATAATTAACTAACAACCTGAATTCTTATCATTAATCAAACTAAAACAAACTGTGAAACAGTCACAAAAAATCACGTCATCAAGGGACTTGTTAATCGCTGCTGATCAATTTAATACACATGTCCATGGTGTTGGCAGCAAATGAGATGTATCTATGGTTGCCAAGTCAGTGCAAGGTTTTCAATGATGAAGCAGTAGATGTCAGTCAACTCTTCAATCTGAAACAAATCGACAAAACATACCGATGGTCATACACCAAGATTCTTCGGTTCTGGCATCACGTTATTCACTCAACAAAAACAAACAAACAATGTCACATGAAGAATCCTTCATGGGTCACAAAATTAGCGTTCTGTTTTTGTTTGTATGCTATAATCTAAGGCAAACCTAATAAAACCTAAAAATTTACGAGAAAAACTAGATTTTCCAGCTCTGCTTAAGACACAATGGTACCATGAGTCTATGAGTGTGACCATGAGATAATGTGAAGCAAGTTACTATTAACATATCATTAACAAAGAACACGGAAAAGGCTAATAGAACAGTTACCACTTTGGTGGTAGGTTTGCCAGCTCCGTGACCAGACTTGGTGTCAACTCGGATTAACAGCGGCTTAGTCTGGACAGACGCAAGATTAAACAGACATACAGAATGAGTGTGATATTTCAGAAAAACTTTCTGCTATACAGAGAAACAGAAATTATGCAATGTCGATGTACCAGTCACATACCTATGACTTGCATAATGCCAAATTGCAAGTTACAACACATTTCTTATATTGCAGATAATTATCGTGGCATTACGTTGAGCTCCCATATTTCTAAACTGTTTTAATTATGCCTCCTTGAAATATATGGTGAATATCTTGAGTTGTCTGATTTGCAATTTGGATTTAAGAAGCGTATTGGTTGCAATCATGCATTGTTTGTTGTTAAATCTGTTGTTGAATATTTTACAGCTGGTGGTTCAGTTATAAATT
>Ga0209367_1000506_pt1 | contig 39363 bp, 16 predicted proteins | sample WorMetLIZISLAND2_FD_187412 | JGI IMG/M metagenome (GOLD analysis project Ga0209367, IMG submission 187412) | Marine gutless worms symbiont microbial communities from Max Planck institute for Marine Microbiology, Germany - Olavius geniculatus... ...
ACATTTGGGAGCCCCACCTGTAGAATATAAAAAGTTAGAAACACTTTTTAAAATGTATAATCAACCACGGATTTATACATTAATTATTTAAATAATTATTTTTTACAGTAGTGGTGGAATGGCAACTACAGTTTAGTTACTTGAATTCATTCGATTGTTAAATAACCCCAGTTTAACGGAATATTGGAACTTTTGCTTCACGGAATTTAGTAAATTAACATAAATTTGCATAGTCATTTTTTAATGCACATTAATTTATTAACGCATTACCGTGTTAATTAATGCGTTAATTTGACAGCTCTAATTATATGCTTTAGGGTTGGCTGAGAAATGCTATATGTTGCTCATTTTACTGCCAAGTGGCATAAAAAAATGTCAAATTTGAGATATTTGCATCTAAAAATGCTATTTAATTACTATGCCATGGCCCCCGGCGATTTGACGCTGTTGGTTGGCCTGTGAAACAACGACGATCTGCTTCAGCAATGGCCTAATTGCGTGTTATTTCAGTAAATTATTCTAGTTTGAGTGGTTACGTGAGAGTGGTAGTTTCTGTCTGTCTGCGATACAGGTAAGAATCGAGCGGCATCCAGCACAGCAGCGGACAGTGACTCCGGTATGCTGAACTATCATATGCATTGCTGTTTGACAGGTTTTAGTGCTAGCAGTAGTAGCTCTGCATTGGCAACCACTGTCCCAGACCATAAAATATCCATGCACGTGTAAATGTAAATGTTCAGATGTCTTAGAATAATAATGTTTAATGCAAACTTGTAATCTGAGCAAAGCTCACTTGAGGTGTGTCAGCGTCAGTGCTGCCATCTGGAAGAATCAGTATACAAAGTGCAATAAAATAATGATGCATTTTGAAAGAGTACCCAAATATGAGGCCTCCATTCAGAGGAATCCTTGAATCTTAGAGGTTGAAACTCAAATGATTAAAATGTACATTCTGTGCTAAAAATTTCGTACCATACGTGGTTTGGCCTAGTTTATATCGACGAGGGTTGTTCCATGACTAAGTTCACAAAATTGTGCCATTCCATTAATTCTTAAAATAGGAAAAATTTAAAATATAGATTTTGTAGTGAATTTAATTTTAAACATACACAGAATTTTTTTGGTGATGATGTCATTATTGTGATGTCGCCTGTTAATAGAACACAGTGTATTTGTGTATTATTTTCTCCACTACTAATGAAAAGCACCTCAAGAGCAATCCCCTTAATCGACCCCTTTCGGCACTAACCAACAGGGGGCCAGTAGGCTCTTACCCAGTAATTATACTATAGTACAGCTCTATGGCACTAGCGTAAATATTGCAATTGAACCAGTTCTGTCGAGAGCTGCTGTGGCCGCGTCATGCATCCACTGCCCGAAAGGTCTCGGGTTTGACTGCACCTTTTTTCTTTGCTGTTGTAATTAATTTTTTCAAGGTAATAAATGTCTGACTTGGGGTTAAATGTTGCAAAGAAGTAAAGTGAGCGTAGTGAACTTTGCTTTTTTGACAAAAAATAGTCTAAAGTTGTCCAAAATCGCACACACTGTTGATTTTGGGTGGATTGGAATGAGACCACGTTTTTTGTGTCACCAATTTTTTGCCCAATGTGGGAGAGGTTGTGGTTGATCACTTGCTTTATTCATTTTTGTTATCTCGATTTGTTCCACAGATATTTGTGATCAGAGTCAGAAGTTGTTTGAAATTGCACAAAATTTTTGAACGCTTTTAGTCTAGGTAAGTTTTGAAGTGCCCTTCAAACTTTGTACCTAAATTATGGCATGACATATGGGAAAGTTTCATGGTATTACTCTGCCTACCCCAAAGTTATTGCAGCCAATTTTTGAATGTCCTTTGTAAAAATTGTTGAGGGAATGCACTTTTCTTTGTGGTTAGCACTAGCAAGATTCTGTCAATCTCTAGCACGTGTAAAAGTTTTGAGGGCACAGCACCCCCTACAGGTCGTAATATGGTTTTTCACAAAAAGCCGACTCACATCTCAAACTTTGTAGTTAGTGAATCAAAGTTTGCAGGAGGAACCAATCTGGAAACATCAGCATTCCGATTTAGGATATTTCCATCCATTCTAGAGATATTTGCTGTTAAAGTTTGGTGTCATGCGATATCGTGCCAGATTTTGCATGTTTTTGGTTCCAGACTCTTTTAGGGCAGCCCCCTCCTCAAATTTTTGGACCTGCAAATTTCGATCATGTGGCAGAATTTCACAATGATTGCCTGAGGGAGCTGTGAAATCTCTCATTGAAAAATAAATACAAAAATCATCTGCTGTAAAACATAAGGCCTTCCATTACTATGTACAGACAACCTAATCAAGTTTTGTTTGGGTTTTTGGGTGGCTTTTTAGGTGGGTTTACCCTATAAAATCTGCCAGGTTTTTTTTTGTATCTACTCGGGTGTCTCAACCTTGCTTGGGAAGTTGAGATAGAAAGGCACACAGTGCAAAGACTAGGTCATCTTTCTTGTTAACCGTAAGCAATGTCAAAAATGTTTATCTTCTAAAATGTGCTTAAAAGTGCTGGGTTGCATCGGCATTTGTGTGAAAAGTGTCGGGTTGTCATGCTTGTCGGTGTTTGACTGTGTATAGATGATGAAGGTAGTGCTGGTGCCAGCAATACTAGCAGCTCTGCACCGGTGCCTAAGACACAGGCAGCTGCAGCAGCAGCAGTGGGAATTCCCCCAGTACCAGGTTTTGTCCCAATGCCAATGATGCCGGGTATTCCACCAGTTCCTATGGGCCCTATGATGCCGATGGGTGAGTTGATCCTTTGCAGTATTGCTGTAGCTGCTAGCCTGTAGCACTTGTCATTGCCAGATTTTAAACTGATGGCTGAACATGCCTCTGGCACTAGTCGTCAACAGATTGTTTTCACCGCATGATCAGCTAACAGTGTCACTTTTATCCTCACTTTAATAGTAATAGTAATAATTAATAATAATAATGACAGCAGGCTTGACGTATGCCCTGTTATAAATCTATTATTACATATAGTCATTAATCTGAAGGCATTTGCTGGTGAGTTGCTTAATCAACAAAAATTTCTAGGAATACCTTCTTAGGTTGTTTCTACACTGTGTCGGAAGTGTGTCCGAAAATGGACCCCCTAGACATCGTGCAATTAAAACGTCACCGGACACAGTGTAAGTTCTTCTGAAGTCATCTGCGGATTTGCCGTAGTTTCTTTGCATAACTTACTGCTAGGTTTTTCCAGTTATTTTTGTAAAGCACATTATCTTCCGAGGCTATTTCTGGTATGACTACTGAGTGCTGTGGATGCCTATAGACAGATGTGACTAATTGTGCACAGGTCCTGTACCACCGGGCATGATGGGAATGATGCGTCCACCGTGAGTAATTTCTCATTGTGTGTCCTGTTTTTTCATTACCTGTTCTTGTTATCTTACATCAGTTGGTTTGACAGTAGATTTTAACATCTTGTGAAACACAGTGCCACAAACATTCTCGAAAGCTATTTTTTGAGCATTTTGGCTGGTTAGACAGAAAGCGAATGTATGCATCATGATTTTTTCATTGCTTCTGATGTGCATTCACGGTGCCTAGTGACTTTTGCTTTTATGTGCCATGTATAACTTTGCTTTAATATTATTATAGCGACTCTCTAGTTGCCAGTGGCATCATATCAGGGGGCAATTGCATCCTCTTCTAAATTGCCTTAAATTTTTGGCTGTTGTAATATTGTCAGAAAATCCTGTTTCTGTCAGAAAAAATGTCATCGAAAAATGCAACATTTGGTGCTTATAAACCCATTTTGGGGTATTTTATAGGGCAAAATCAAAATTTGAGCACTCATAATCTCCTCCGCCAAAAAATTGCAACTTCCTGTCTCAGCTTTTTTATCCGACGTTGTTGCTGCAGATGCTGCTAGTTATCACTGATACGTAGGTTGTCGTCTCAGGCTTGTGCTTCATTCTATTGCGACTTGAGCTTGTGGCAAACTGTGTTGCTGATATATTTCGTCCATGGCTAGGAAGCCGGGGTACAGTTGGTTTAATGAACTCGGGCATTCGGGCTACTGAGGTTCCAGGCATCACAACACAGGCATGCGGCTAGAAAGTGATAGGCCTTTGCTGGGTAACAAAAATGAATGAAACGATAGGCTTACTTTGAATGGTGCATGTACAATTTTCTGTAACAGAGAGAGGTCATCTGGAAACAGAGAAAACACAAGTCAACTTGTCAGTTGGCTGTTCCCTATGTCGGGGTAGCTTATGGCCCTCTGCTGGTTCCTAGTCAGTTGGCATCTTTGCTGCTTCCTTTTTGAGGTTTGGTGACCCCTCGGGCCTCACAACTCAGAGTCTCCAACTTGCTGTTGAATTAGGGCCCTTCAGATGCTGCCTCACTGTCTTTACTGTGGATTATTTGTGTTCTGTACTCTTGTGTTGTTGTTCACATTCAGGAATCGTTTAATGATTATTCCAGTCTCACATAGTGTCAGATTGTTACTGATTCTTTTTCTTCTGATTTTTTTCACGACAAGTCTTTGTTGCATTATATTAGTTTAATGTCATAGATAAGTAGTTTGTGTAAGATACCTTCCGATACATTGATCGTCAAAGCTTTCTTGAACATAGTTTCATGTTCTCTAATATTCGCTTTATCTGCAAACAATCTGTTTAATTTTCCGTTCTTGACCATTTTGCCAGCTAGCTTGACTCGTGCTTTCGTCCACTGTGGGATGGTAAAATGAGTATCAGCTTTTGGGCTGAGTTGTAATAAATCGCGATGGTGAGTGTAGTACTTGTAGCTGCCAGTCCAGATGGATCTGACGCTCAAGCTGACTGGCTTGGTTTTCAGCTTTGATGCTGCATTCATCAGATCGATCAGGCGAATTCTTGCTGTGGCAGTGCTATGATGACGGCACCATAAACACTGTCCTTCACTGTGATGTATTACTACTGCTACTGTTACAGTGTTTATTGTGTTGTTGATGGTTGGCGACAGGGTTGTGCCAATGATGCCGATGCCAGGGATGGCACCTGGACCTATGCCACCAGGCTGGCCACCAGCAAGACCAGCGGCTGCCCCCGGGGCTCCAATGCCCCCAGCAGCGGCCGCAGCAGCTGCACCTCCACCCAGCAGGATGCTCTTCCCAGCTGCTGCTTCTGTCGAGGTAACGCCACATCACACGGCTTATTTAATGGGTTCTTTTATTTATCCTACTGTCTATAGATATCACAGTAGTCAATACAGGATCCCGTAGCAAAAACTTCTGGATTTGGATTGTGTGCTTCAGATTGTCATTAGCGCAAAAGTGAGAGAATTGCTGAAATTGGATTAAATTTGTCAAAGGTATCTTAACAAGAAATTTGAGCTAATGTTCACGAGACACGCGAAAGCCTATAGCAGTTCCGGTTCAGTAGTTTAGCTGAAAATTGTGGTGTTCACGCTAAGTTAATATACAAATACCAAATTCTCTATCTGGATTGCATAACGATAGTTCCATGGCGCCACCTTGTGAATGATATAGATTTGTGTCGCAGCCCGAAATCGCCAAAAAAATCCATAAAATCTATTTTGGCGTTCAAGGTCATTCAAGGTCATCGAATCCGGGACCAGTCGAGAGCCAGTGTACGACTTCCTGTTAGTGATTTAGTAACCTAGGCCCTATCTCGCACCGTTACTGAGATACAGCGACTCATTGGCCAAAAATCGCAAATTTTGCCTACCTCCCTTCTCATTTAGCGCCCTCGTTCGGGATGACCCCCTTCGAATTTATGGAAAAGCTTTACAGTTCCTGAAACTAGAGTTTTCCAGGCAGCCGGCAGTGAAGATTTGGTGATTGTAGCTTACATCTGTTTTGACTGATCCACCTGTGTGACAGACAGACGGATGGACAGACAGAATTGCGATGGCTAAGACGTGCTAAAGCAGTAGCTGCTTTTGCGCGTAAAAATAGAACTGGCTTTGTTTTATGTGGGACATGGTGTAGTTGTTCTCTGTATGATATGCCAATGATGGAGCGTGTTTTGTGCTGGCAGGGTGGTGATTGGTTGGTACTGATAAACCAATTACTAATCGTGCCATATCATTAGGGACCAACTTAATTCACGATTTCACGGCCGTGACATTTTCCGTGAAATTGGCCTTCTTCTGTGAAAAACGCCGATTTCCATGAAATTCTTGATTTTTCGTGAATTTTAGCGCTTTTAGTTTAATTTATGACAACTCCAGAGTTTTATCAGCAGCTTTTGTACGGATGTTGCTGTTTGCTGCATGTCGCACTTCAGCACTAAGTAGTTGACATTGACTGTCTTGAGTCTTGACTTAGCGTTGTTTAGAAATTTCTTCGTTTGCATTAGCGCAGCACCTCAAAATAACGTCTGTGGGGCCCGTGAATTTCCGAAACTCTTTCCGTGAATTTTCCGTGAAATTTGACACATTTTAAAAATTCTATCGTGAAATCATGCATTTTTTCCCGTGAATTCGGTTGGTCCCTACATATCATGTGCTCACACGGTGCATTGTCAGGTTGGAAGCAAGCAAGCAGTGCAGTTGTGATGATTTGCTAGCAGGGTATGTGATAAAATGACTCATGGAGCGTGTTGTGTGGTGATGCTAAGCATGCCATGTGCTAGCGCCTAGCAGGGTGTGTGTATGTGTGTCATGTTATGTGTTAGCAGAGTGCATCGTCAGGTCGGATGCCAGCTAGCAGTGCCATTGTCATGAGTGATGCATCAAAGGACGTCGTCCCTGATAACCCGAGTTACCCGACGCCTCCACTGCCAACCGTGCATCCAACATTCCCGGCTTATTCCACTGCTGCGAGCATCAACACTGACCCCTCAGCAGCAGCAGCAGCCGTCCCGTCGGCTCCAGCGATTGTCAGGAAGATAGAGTTTGCAGCCAGCAGCACTTCTAAGCTAATTCACCCCGACGACGATATCTCGCTGGTAATCAAATAATTATATATTCAGATTTATTTACTATACATAATCGTAGCACATAAGTAATAAATCATGGCAGAATAATAGCAGAAAGTTTGGCAACTCAGAATAGTGCCTTGACTAGCTGTGCATGAAGACTGAATTTCTGTTCGTACTTTTCAGTTCTATTACACAACACAATGCTTGGAAGAGATGTACCAAAAATGATTGAGAACCATTTAGAATTTTAGTATCATTACTGTATACTACACAGATTGCTGTCGTTTTTCAAACCAGCAACCTTATAATAATAATAATAATAATAAACGAATTAGTATAGCGCCAGTATGACGATTGACTTCAGAGGCGCTGGATGGACAGTTACAGTTGTGCTATACAGTTAGTGCTAGGCCTAGATGTTTGATGAAAGAGAAACGTTTTTTACATAATCGTAGCACATAAGTAATAAATCATGGCAGAATAATAGCAGAAAGTTTGGCAACTCAGAATAGTGCCTTGACTAGCTGTGCATGAAGACTGAATTTCTGTTCGTACTTTTCAGTTCTGTTACACAACACAATGCTTGGAAGAGATGTACCAAAAATGATTGAGAACCATTTAGAATTTTAGTATCATTACTGTATACTACACAGATTGCTGTCGTTTTTCAAACCAACAACCTTATAATAATAATAATAATAATAAACGAATTTGTATAGCGCCAGTATGACGATTGACTTCAGAGGCGCTGGATGGACAGTTACAGTTGTGCTATACAGTTAGTGCTAGGCCTAGATGTTTGATGAAAGAGAAACGTTTTTTTAAACGTTTTTAAACTATGCTTGAACAGAGCTAGAGAACTAGAACATAAATTGTCAGTGTTAAGAGAGTTCCAGATGGCAGGAACAGAGCATCGGAATGCGCGGTTGGCATAGTGAGTTCTGGTAGTTGGTTTGTAGAGTGGTCTGGAATGACAAATTGGCCAGTCTGGCGATGGCAGGAGTGGAAACCGCTGAAGACGCTTTCAGAAGTGAGCACAGTAGTGCGTCGAGCGGCGATGACTTGGCTGGCATCGCAGACACCTCACTGACCGTAACCAGCGTGAATAACAACAACATTGGACTGACGTGAGGTCTGGTCACGAACTGACAGCGAGTCGAAAACTGGAGCACTGAAGTTATGTTCGCACGGATTCGACTGACTTTGTCCATAAAGAACTGGCTCTAGGTCGAGACAGGCTTCTGGCAGTCGGAGTCGTCATGTTCATCCATTATGTACGGTTTCAGTCAACATCTCAGTTTCTCCAACGTCCCAGTCATTACGCCACCAAACATGTGGTGTGGTGTGCATGATATTTCAGGAGGAGTTACGAGCTCAGATGACGAAGTACAAGACAACAGTCAAGCAGGCACCATTGCCACCCCGGCATTCCCCAGTACTTTCTCACAGCCAGCAACCCCCGGTTCAAGGGCCATCCCAGGCCCAAATGTTCCCGGGTCATGGGCCTTCCCAGGCATCGCAAGTTTCTCCAGTTCCAGGACCCTCCCAGGCCCAGAGACCCTCAGCTCCGGGGCCTTTTCAGGCTCAAAGACCCCCGTTTCCAGGGCCTTCACCCTCGGGTCTTTTTCCAGGATCCTCCCAATCCCAAGGACCCCCAGGTGCATTCCCAGGCCCCTCCCCTATTGCGCAGAGATCTCCCGGTCCTGGAATGCAGCAGTTTCCACCAGTTCCAGGCATGCCTCCACAACCAATGAATCTACCTCCACACATGCCAGCGTATGGTATGTACTACGTCAGTTCATGTTTCGTTGAGGAAAACACTCATCTTTATTCTGATTCATTCCTCTTAACTCTGTGACTCTCATGGCTGGATTAAGGTACAGTCCAACTAGGCCATGGCCTAGGTCCCTGGGGTTTTAGCAGCCCATGCTAAGCTCCACTGAATTGTTGATTTTCTGTAAAGTTGTCAAAAACCATTGCCACCGGATGTCGTATTTTATGTCTGAAATGCACAAAAATTGATTTTGACTGCTCTAGCCCCCACTGGGAGTGGGGTAGCTTCGATTCCTCTCCAGACACATTACTTGGATTTAGGGGGTTACACACACTACAATGTGCAGACTGTCATTTTTCAAACTTTGGTTATTTGATGATTGGATGTTTTATTGTAATTTGTACTGTATGTGCAATGGGGCTCTCAAGATTGATCAGAAAATTTCTAATCTCTAACGAATAAATAAATGTGCATGTTCATTTGTATTTTGGCCATCAGTTAATCAGTATTCGAATTAACTGCCATCTCTGATTATATTTTTTTTATCTCGTAGATTATCGCAAACGTTGGTTCATAAGCTGATAAGATTACACGAAGTTAGACTTCTTCATGTTTACGATTACCTTGATATGTATTCTAAGAGAAATCGTCAACTATAGTGTTAGTCATTCTTCTCAACGAAATATAAAGTTGCATACTGTTTTAGCCACGTCTGCAGATTTTATTTTATCAGATTTTTTTGAATTGATTAAATTTGAACAGAACTTTTTTTACTTTGTAACGTCAGTAACGTCACTAAAGTAAGCTGCACTTTTTGCAGGGGAGATGTTAAGAATCGTGGTTTTGTAAAGTGGTGCCTTAGCTTTGCGATGGCATCATTGGTCGATCAGTTAAGTTACTCGACGTAAGCGTCCAGTTGGTACTGAGATGGGCGACTGTTCACAAGTATACAGTGTTTGTTTTCCACTGAGTCTCCCAGGGCAACACACCCAAAAGAGGTGACTGCGCCCCACCTTCACCCGAGCCAGACAGGCTGGTGGTACTTAATTTACCTACCTTGGAGGGATGGAAGGCTGAATTTACCTTGAAGTAGGTTATGTACCTACGTGGTTTACCATCCAGGTACAGCAACATTAACCATCCAATTAGGCCGTAATCGATTTAGAAAAACCGAAACCAGTTTCGGTTTTGGGTTTTGCTGTGTAAGTCGATTGCACCAAACTGTTTCTATAGGACAGTAAAATTGTAAACAAACAACATGGCGAGCATGGTTCCCATGGTGATCGAATTTTTTACTACTGAAAAAATAAATTCGTCTTACTTTTGAAGCTTCATTCCTGTACGTGATAACAATTCAACTACAAGTAAACAAAAACAGCAACAAGCAAACGGCTTCCGGTTTCGCCAGCGAAACCTGCTCCAGAGTCGGTTTCAGAAATGAACCCCAGTTTCGCAAAACCTGCTTAATCGATTGCAGAAAACTCTACCCTGAAAGGAAACCGGTTTCAGTTTTTGCTAAATTGATTACGCTCTTAGTAACCACTTGATAGTGACTGGATCGAGAGTTGAGGCCTGTGACCTTTCGGTCATAAGTCCAACGGTACACCCTGTCGTTATGCCGCCAAGTAGTGACAAAGCAGAGCGCTGCGTGTGTGCAGGGATGCCTGGCATGAGAGGTGGACCAATGCCTCCTGGTGCCGGTGCAGGCGGTCCAATGATGGGAGCCTATTCACCTGGCAATGCTCTACCACCCACACAGATGCCAGCTAGACCACCACCACACATGATGCCCCCATCATACGGTGCGCGTTACTGACCGTTGACAACATGTCTGTGTTGCGTTGTGTTACGTAAGTGGCTTCGGCAGCAGAACACTTTGTAGCAGGTGACATTTAGCTGACTGCCGTGAGACAAGTTAATGAATTCACTCAGTTTTCAGTGCAGCAGCACACAGAGCATTTCTTCTTTGAATTGTTTCTGATGTTAACATAGAATTTTAGCTTCTCTGGACAATGGATGATTTCACTTTTTGACTTAGACTTTCACTGAGCCAGTTCACTGAGCAAAAGTCTGGTTTTAAGTACATACTTTGGCCAAAAACCGAAGTGATTTTGCTGACTGATTGCTGACTGGAAACTTTGGTCAGTTTAAGTCAGAAGTTTCTGCTTTGTCCGAAAGGACTCAGCGAAGTCTTAGTCCAAAAGCATGTAGGTACGTACACACATAGACCAAACTTTGGTTTAAGTACAGACTTGAGCATTCAGCTTTGGGTTTCGCTCAAGGAATTGGCTCAGCGAAAGTTAAAAAGTGAAGTCGCCTGTGCCATCATCTGTAACATCACATCATCTGTAACTTGAGTTTTTTTACACTAACTATAATTACATAATTGCTGAACACATCTTTAAACAATCCATTTCTGTTTAGTTGGTTCATTGATTATTTGGGGTTACTCTGGGTTGGCCGGTGCAGTGGTGCCCAAAGGTAAACTGCTAGCGGTTGTTGTAGTGCTTATGAGCAGCTTGAGAATAGCAGTAAAGCTTGAGGCTACAGAGGTGACATATCATACAGTATCCACTCCAGCTTTACCTCAGCCAGACAGGCCGGTACTTGATTTACCTACTTCAGAGGGATGGAAGGCTGAGTTTACCTTGGTGTTGGTTATGTATCTACATGTGTTTAGATGCATTTAGTACTTAGGTATATCTAACTTTCTGGTTAGCCTGGACGTTACTGCACTTTTATACTTATAAAAGTTGTTTATTGTTCAGTGTGTGGTTTAGGGATTGAGACACTGTTTCCTGATAATGAATTTATTAAGCACCATGTTTTCACCTGGTTTTTCAGTGTCTTAACTTGTCAGTATTAATAGTTGCTCGGTTGGAAATTTAACCAGTGGCCACCACAGGCAGACGTACATGCGGCAGCTTTGTGTCTTAGCTAATCTACACCACGTCCAAAAGATAGAACACCTAGTGCAGTCGATAACTTTGTCAATTCTCGACACTTTTGGGGTTGGTTGTGGCGTGATCTTTAATGATAGTTTCATTGTATGCTTTCCAGAGAATCTGATAGTGGAAGAATTTTGAAAATCTGTTGAATGAGAGTGTGCTTTGGAATGTGACGTTTACCTAAGTGATGTTAAGTATTATAATTATTTTTATCTTCACTTAGGTATGTTTATTTTACCAGTAGATTGGCCAATTATTACAGTATACGGTAGTTTTTGGATACGTAGTTGTTTGCTGTTTTACAGTACATGATTCAACAACTTTTAAATCATAACTATTACATTATTAGATTGAACGTCTTGACGGCCGTGGTATTCAGCAATGCTTTATATATACTGTGTCTCAAAAAACATCGTCTGTTGTAACTTTGTGAAGGATTATTAGATTTTATAATTTTTGGTACAAATATTCCTGTTATTCTGTCATAACAAGAAATCTGAGCTAATGCTCATGAGACACACCAGAGCCTATAGCGGTTCTTGTTTGCAGATAATCTTGGTCTATCTTCATCCTTGTCATCGCGATTCACTCTTCTGCAGCCGTAAATCTAACAAAAAATCACTAAAAATCTTTATTCTTGGGGTTCAGGGTCATTTAAGGTCATCGATGTTGACATTCCTAAAAAGCTCATTGCCAGCACTTGTTGTGATAAGTGGCATGTCTGTGCCTATCTGCAATCGTTTTTATGCTAGACCAGCCAATAGCGGTAAAGTAACCACTTTTTGGGGGTGCCTCTTTTTACACCCTTGTGCAGCGGCTCTTTTGAGTCTAGGTGGTCGGGACTTGAACTGCTAAAATCTACATTCAGTGGCACATATTTTGTATCTAGGTTTTCTTTGTCTATCCCCAGCCATTTTGGCGCAAATTATTCTTGAAATTGTGTGTCGCCGCTCAAAATCATGAAAAATTCATTAAAACCCTCGATTTTGAGGGTTTAACATTATTCAGCTTCATCGATGTTGACATTTCTAAGAAGCTCGTTGCCAGTGCTTGTTATGATAAGAGCATGTCCACGCCTCTCTGCAACCGTTTCTACGCTAGACCAGCCAATAGCGACAAGATAACGTTTTTTTCCGGAGTGGTGCTATTCTGGTTAGTGGCTTGGCGTGGTGGTAACGCCTTTTGTCTAATCAACGAAGTTACTCTATGGCGGGCTCGGTTAGTACCGTGATTGGTGACTGTTTACAGGCAGGTAAACCATCTTGGTATGAAGCCAGCCCGCTAGTCGACTCAGCCTTCTACCCTCCGTGGGATGGTGAAATGAGTATCAGCTATCGGGCGGGCTGAGTAATAATAAATGGCAATGGTTAGTGTAGTACTTGTAGCTGCCTAAAGGCAGATCTGAGGTTCAGGTCGATTGGCCTGGTCCAAAGGTCGGCAGCCGTCTGGCGCTCATGCTGCTCTGACCAAATGAACCGGGTGAACTCTCGCAGTGGCAGTTCACTGCTACGATAACAGCACTATAAACATTGTTGCGGCTATTTCTATTACTATTACTATTTCCATCCCTTGTTTGAGGTGACCCCCATCACCCAGTGGCATGAAATTTTGTCACAAAATACTAGAGTGGTGTAAACCCTGAAGTCTATTTCACCTCATCTTGAATCAGTACTGGGTTGTGATGCACAGACAGACAGAATTACCGTAACTAATACGCGCTGTAGCTCTTGCACGTAAAAACCATTAAAGTACCCACCTTGCCCAACGTCTTTCTGCACAACTTAGTAAACGACAACATGCAAAATATGCATTGAAATATTGAACAAAAGTTTCGTAATCTATCTTCAAGCTACTATCCATAACGTTGGGGATCCTTTTTTGAGATGCAGTGTAATTGTGTTGATTGGCAGCTGTTGAGAGAAGAAGACAGTATGTCAGTTGCTGTTGTTGTTGTTCTGGCTCACAATAATTTCGTTTGTCTAATGGTGTGGCTTTATTTTTGTTTTAAATAGCATTATACGAACCAACTTGAGCAAGGTTCTGGCATAGAGATGTCTGTCGCCACCACCCATATCTATGGTCCGCCAGTCAGTTATTCGAGGCAAGTTTATGCTGGTCAGTGGTCACAGCAGAACGTAGCTGTTTTGCTGTTGGGCCTATTAGCGCGGCCCCCAACGATCAAGTTGGCGACAAATCTCTCGTCTGTCTTAAGGCGTGTTGAAAGTGATGGAGATGAAATGAACTTAATTGAAGCGAACCGCTCTGCTGCGGCTGTCATTTTGTTTTGGTTCATTTTGTGTTCGTCACTTTGAACATGCCCTTGCATTAAATGTGTAAGAGAGATTGTGCTGTTGGTTTTATTGCATGGTAAGAAAACTGTGTTAACACAAGCATGTCATTACGATCAGTTGTGTTGCATTGAGCTGGCTGGGCTGTGTAATTCCTACAGGCTGCATATCAGATTTTAGGGATGGGTTTGAGACCAGCATCTTCAAGGACAAGACCAGATCTTCTAGGCCAAGGCCAGGCAAGTGGCCTACAAGGCCAAGGCCACTAAGTAAGTAAGTTTGACAATTTTATACTGCACATCAAAAGCTAGTTTAATCTTTGTCAGATTGTAATACAGTGAATCTTGTGATGCAGTGAGTCTTGGTCCAGGTTCTATACAAGGAAACTGGATGCTGTTTTGTGTCTGTCTATAAGCTCTAGTTGACAGGCAGGCAGCAGCCAAGTGATGATGCTGATCAGTGGAAATGATGGGAAACTCATGAAGTCTTGATGCAGCTGTGTCCGCTCTGCCTCTGTGGTTGATTAGCATTGATTTACTACAGTCAGTAGTCATAGCAAGGGGTATTTATTGGTCTGTATAGTTGCCCCGCCTGACTTTGAACGTTATGCATTAAGTTCATGCTGAAATCGGTCTGGATCGTGTTTTACATGGCATATTGCATATGGGATAATACAAATTACACCCCAGTTACAATAACTCTCAGAACAAATAGTAAAATTGGTACCACCAGATGTCAGATTGTAAGGCTAAAATGCATCAAATTCGACTCGGTCCCAGACCCCACTTGGGAGTTTACAGTGCACCCCAGAACCCTTAACTGTACCTAAGAGGGCCTAGTTATAAGGTGACCGTGAAGGGAAAAGAAGGGGGAAAGGAGGAAAAGGAAGGGGAAAGGAAAGAAGAGTTTCCCCATCTCTTCAGTCCTACATTGACCAATGTTACTTTGCATTGCAGTTCCCGTAACAACTAACTAAGCATATCCACATACATCTAACTTGTTACCTCCGCCAAGGAGGTAATGTTTTTGTCGCTTTTTGTTTGTCTGTCTGTCTGTTAGCAAGATAACTCAAAAAGTTATGGACGGATCTTTCTGAAATTTTGAAGGTATGTCGGGCATGGCATAAACTACCAGTGATTAAATTTTGGGCGTGATCCGGCAGGAATCATGGATTCTGGATCACTTTGAAATTTTCGTTACCATTGCGTTAGAGGGGGCATAAGGGAGCCGCTGCAAAAACCGAAGATGGTGACGCCACCTGGCGAATAACATTGCCTTGGCGGAGGTACCTGCGGGCTATGACTGCTTTCTTGTTGCATAAGTAATGACAGCAGATGTCATTTCTGCACATTTTTCTTCTGTGTTTCCCGTTGTTTCTGTGCTGTCATTAAATTACAAACTTATCCACTCCTGATGCTTTTATACGTGATGTTAGTTTTGCCAGAGCTGCTTTAGTTTAGCTGGAGTACTTGCAACTTGCAGAATAAAGACCTAAACCATTCTGAAGTGTTTTAACAACACACATTTACTGACAGTGTGTTTAATTTATTTTGTTTTATTTTAATGGCAGGCCTAAGGCACGTGAATTGAATACAGAGAAGCAGCACGCACAGTTAAAAAACGGACACAACCATTGCTTATAAACAGGGGTGAGGCACAGTCGGGTAGATACCCCAAAACCGGTGGGTTTTGTTGGATAAATTTATCTAAAAACCTTCTAAAACCCACTCAAACAATCCACTTTTAGTTTCTTCTTTTACTGATAGTGGAATATTTAATTACAGTTGAGTTTTTCGAATATCTAAACCTCCCAGTGAATTTGTATTTTTATGCCCCAGGGAACAAATAAAAACTTATAAATTAGCCAGCAGACTTTTAGCTGAGCTTTGAAAAATTGGTTTTTAAAAACACAAAAGAGCTTAAAAAACCAATAAAAACGACCCCCCCCAAAGAAAAAAAACCAGTAGGTTTTTTAAACCCAGGTTTCTTCAACCCTGCTTATAATACAATTGTGCCATCGCTCACAGTCACAAATGGCTTCTGTTGCTGTGTCGTGTTGTGGTGAGAGTTGTGTTACAGGTGCAGGTGGTTGAAAGGCAGGTCGTTAAAGTTAAGTCATGGTCCTGAGAAGAAAGTCCCGATCTTCACAAAAAAGTCTTAAGAATTTCAAGATTGTTTACTGGCAGTTACTGTTAAGAATTCTGACAGCAGTTAACCAGTTTTGTGGAGTCAAATAATATCTAGTTACCATACATTGACTGCACCAAGTGCTGTGTGGTGCATGTTTTGTCACTCGTGATTGTATATTTTTGACGAAAATTTATAACCAGTGACATTAATACATTGTGATATTTGATGATGCATTAGTAAGTCTTGGTTTTGGGTAGAATTATTGTTTTCATGACTGGCTTTGGTTAGCAGATTGTTCTTGTGTGTTCGAAGCGACAGAAATGAATTGAACTGTGAATTGAACCAACACTAAATGACAGTTCTGCTGTTGAAATGTGCGCTGCACTTTCAGTAAAATTCATCACTGTCGCTTCGAACACACCATTACTCAAGCCAACAGAATAGCTGATTTAATGTAATTATGAAGACGTTTAGCTCGATGCAATTTATGACTTGACAGAGGTGAAATAAGTATAGGCCTAGGTTTCAATACAGTCTACAGTGTATGCTTTTTATACACTGGGTCTGACGTGTCAGATTGTCTTGATTCTTGACTTAATTATAGTGGATGCGAAGTGCCTGTTCTTCAGTCCAACTTCGCGCTAGTGTGATGCGTGGAGTAGGGGCGTAGAGATGGCTGCTATGTCGCATGCAGACTCGTAGCACTCTTCCGGTGCTGCCGCATCAGAACCTCCAGCCGATGTTCGACCAACTGACCGAAGTCGTGTTTGGATGTCTCTGTAAAGAGCTTCTGGCAGAGACAACAAAATTAGTGACTTGCCGACGTGTTTTATGAGGCTGTTCTTTACAACGAATATTACGTGAATTGTAGGCGTAAATATTCTTTTGACATGTGGCCGAACCGTCCGGCGGCCGAAACGTCCTGCTGCCGAACTGGCTGTACACCACGGCATCGGCTATAGGCCGACGTACAACTGACACCGAAAACATCGCGTCTGAACCATCAACTTTTTGTCATCAGAGCGTTGTTTGAAAGACAATCAGTCTGATCACTCGTTTTTGTCACAGACTGTATTATACTTGGATGTTTTGACTACTTCACTGACGTTCTTTCAAATATATTCTGTTGTATAGGCCTATTCTGTAGGCCTAAAATCGTTGCATTGTACAAACGGGCTAATCCCAATTGGTGCTGCCAGTTGCTACCCTGCTTCAATGGTGGAAAATCTGGTTCTTTGGTGTCAAATATTCACATGTTCCAGAAACACAGTGCACTATCACACCGAGCTTGCAAGATGTTGAGTTTTTGGATCACAAGACGCCCGATTTCATGTTTCCATGTTGCTCAGTGCTGACACGATAAGCATTTTTCAACAGCGAACCAGATTAAGTTCACCATCGAAGCAGGGTAGCAACTGACAGCACCAGTTGAGACTAGCAAGTTTGTACCTGTGTCACATTATGACGTCAGCGTTACATCACGACTAGCAGAGAATATTAATCAACTGCCATATTTTGTTCAAATATTTCGAATTAGTATTTCTTCAGCTGCAACTGGTAAAAATTTCATATAAATTGCTCGTAATTTGAGTGAATTATGAAAAAACAAAAAGGGGTCCTTTTTATGAAACACCGTGTATTTAGCTATTCAGCTTTCGAGCAGCAAGTGTGTTTAATAAACACAGTTCAGTTCAGTGGGTGCCCCTCTTTCGCATCCTCGTTCGTGGGGACCCCCTAAACCCAGCGGCGCGAATTTTTGTCGCAAAATACTAGAGACCCTAAGCAATCATATGGTAAAAAATAAAAATCGCAAGTCTCTATCTCATCTGGTGTTGGAACGGTACCGCGACGTGACTAACACCAAGACAGACAGACACCAATACACCAGGACAGAATCACCGTAGCTAATACGCGCTATACTCTCGCGCATAAAAACTAAACCGTGCTAGTTCAGTTCAGTTCAGTTAAGCCTGCGTCGCTCTGTACGCACCTTAAGGCCTAAAAAACTTTGTGCTTCCGGTTGCAGCCGTCGAGAAGTAGAGACTGGAGGACGTGAATTTTTTTATACGGTATCATAGCATGTGTTATGCAATAGCCTATTACACAACTGATAAAACACCAGATGACAGTAGGCCTACTCGCGAGAACTAATTAAAGATACTGCAACATCAGGCCCGTCGAGAGCCTCAGCGGGGCCCGGGAGAACATTCTTGCGAGGCCCCCAAACATTTTCATGGGGCCCCTCTGGGGAGAAAATTTTTGAATTTTTCTTTTCAAAATGGTACATTGTGGCGTACTTAATATTTCTGGCCGACTGCGAGGCCCCCCAAACGTCGCGGGCCCAGAGTAGCTAACCCTCCTACGGTCCTACCCCACCCTCTCGACGGGCCTGTGCAACATAGAGACTATAGTTATCGACATTATTTTCAGTAGGCCTTAAAACGTTGAAAACAAACTAAAATATTTCTAAGGATCCAATAAAAAAAGGAACGCAACTTATACAACGATTTTATACGCGCGACCGCATATGTAATGCTTCGCGCGGCTTAGCCATCGTCGAGGTGTCTGTCCATGTGTCCGTCACACCCTTTAGGTTTATCAAAACGGTGCAAGCTAGGGTCACGAAATTTTTATTGTGGGCTGCCACACGGACTCTAGTTTTTCGTGACAAAATTTCGTGCTCCATAGATAAGGGGATTTTTCTCGAACGAGGGCATGGAAGAGGGGCAACCCTCCGCCCCATAAAAAGATGTTATTTTGCCGTTATTGACTCGTTAAGTGTGAAAACAGTCGCAGATAGGTACAGACATGTTGCGTATCATAACAAGCACTGGTGGCAGGATTTTTAGATTTATCAACATTTCAACATCGATGACCTTGAACGACATTGAACCCCAAAAGAGAGGTTTTTGATAATTTTTTCGCAATTTTGAATTTTGACGAAATTATTGGAAATAGACCAAGATAACTTGCGTATGAAATGTTCAGCGTTGAACGCAAATTTTAGCAGTCTAGGTCTTGACCCTATAGTTTCAAGGAGGCCTTTGCAAGGGGCGTCAAAGCCGGCTACCCTCTAAAAAGTGGCTTGTTTAGCAGATAGGCACAGATAACATAAGTACTAGTGACAAGCTTTTTAATGGTGTTAACATCGATGACGTTGAACGACCTTGAACCCCTAAAATAGAGGGTTTTAGTGGTTTTTGCAATTTTTGGCTACGGCGCATATTTCAATTTCAAGAGTGAATTGTGCCGAAATGGCTGAAGATAGACTTGGAAAACCTGCGTATAAAATTTGTAGCACAGGACGTACATTTTTAACCATCTGATTTTCGAATTCTTAATTTCAAGGAGCCTTCGTACGGAGACCTTAAATTCGGGTACTCCTTTAAGACGCATTAGCCTATTATTTATTGCACGCTGTACATTTGCTGCCAACATGGTACGACCGATGCTGTCGCGCGTCACGTGAGCTTTGCTCAAATTACTTGTTTAGGAACGGTCAGCAACCTGAAGCACGGGAATTTTTTAGGTCTAACATTATACACTGTATTGTCTAGTATCGAGACGAAGCAATATCGATATGTTCAAGAACCGTGCTAAATTCCTTTCCCGTGCAAAATCGTGTAGTACATTGGAACGTCTTGTCGCCGTTGTCGGAAAAGAAAAAGCACGGAATGTCGTGTCCCTTAGTTTACGCTACAGAGTTGTTAACATGCAATAAGGTTCGTATATACATTCGAATCGACGCCACGTCAATTGTAGGCCTAAAAGTCGCCAACAACACGATGCACATTGTACAAGTTCGCTTAGAAGTCTAGCAGGGTGGGAGCAGGGGAAGAACTACAGGGTGGGCCAAAAAACTGCTATTTGAGCTTCCTCTCTTTAAGCATTATATTTGCAATTTTTGTTTACTCGCGTATCGTTTTCATTAATAACGTTCTTTGTCTGCCTATATGTGCCGGTAAACAAGTTCCATTTAATTTTATGCGAATACAATTTTGTCGTGACGTTTGGATTAACCAATGATAAACGCTGTTTGATTCACAGTGTCGATCTACGTGTGCAGAAACACTGAGATTCCGATGTTTCCAAATAAATGATCACGTTCAAACTGAATAGCCCAGTTAAAACAATTGTTGAAACTGTTCAAACAGTTCGAACAAAATCGTGTATCTGAACAAAACCTATATATCTGATGTTTGCAGTTTCCACGGCATTATATTGACGTAGCTGAAATTGCGTCACTTTTTGGCCCACCCAGTAGTTGTACTGTAGAATGTCTGGTCGCGGGTCCGATGCTTTGTCGATCCATTGTAAGCAACTTGAAGTAGGTTTCTAGCCTGCGCGCTCACATCAACTCAGCTTTCAATTTATTAGCAATATTTGCTGTTGGTTTTTACTTTCAGCGGACGCACAGCTGTTTTTGTACGTTAAACTACCGTCTGCAGTGAAATAGGGCCTAAGTGAATGTTAAACGAACTTAGGTCAGGGCCTAGAATCCACAGAGTGGTTTAACCCACTTATTTCACGCTGGTTGACAGTCGTCGTCTAACCTATTACGCGTCGTTGGTTTGATCACGGATGACTGCACCGCCCTGTGTGGTCTCACGCAGCGCACCTGGACACATTATTGTAGACATAGACAGTACGAGTGCTAGCGTGAAATAGCATATTGTCCAAGTGCTTTGAAAGTGATAGTGTCACAAAAATCTAAACATTTGCAAGTGATGATAGTTATTGTTAATTCCGGTCATCTGTCGCTGCAGGAGTGTTGTGCGTGTTCAGCGGTTGACGACACTGTTCATCGTCATAGCGGCGTTTGAGTCGCCACGAGGGTGACTGCAGCAGCCGCAGACAATCTTGCGCAGCTGGTCGCGAAACACTCGCCCGCTGACTGTGTAGAGGAAGAAGTTGATGGCGAAGCCAGCGACGTACAGCGCCTTGCTGTAGTAGCCGACGATCGTCAGCGCGTTGCCCGACACGTAGATGAGCCCCCACAGATGGATCTTTCGCATGACGAAGTGCAGCAGGACCGGAATGTAGGCCAGCACGTAGCTTGACGAGACCAGGATCAGAATGATGGTCAGCTGCAGGTTTCTGTCCTCGGCGTGCGTCTTGCGAGTCGGCGCCTGCGACGTCTGCTGACGTCTGTCTACAGCCGGCGAAGCAGCAGCCGTCGTGCTGGAGCGGCCGTGTCCTGCGGCGCCGGACGACATCCACTGACGCTTGGTGCGTGCCAGGCTGGTGACGCGGTAGATGATGAACGCGTTGATCGTGGCGATGATGGCGACAGGTACTAGCCGAAAGATGAACATCTCGACGACGTAGCAGACGTACAGAATGGCCTCGTGCTCGCGCAGGATAGCGCAGATGTTGTAGTCATGCCACATGCCGATGAACATGACGTGATAGGGCGCGATGCTGGCGGCGATCACGACGAATATCAGTGCACAGACGCCGAGCGCCCGGCCGACTGTGCACAGCTCCTTGTAGCGCATTGGCTTGAACACAGCGACGGCGCGCTCGACTGTGAACGCGAGGATGATGCACGTGGAGTAGTCGGAGAACAGATCGCTGAGGTACTGGAGCAGGACGCACGAGAAGTCGCTGCGGTTGACGATGTCCATCGCCAGCTCGACGAAGTACCAGCAGCGCAGCGTCGTCAGCGTCTTGGACAGGAAAACGCTGACAAGGTAGAACGAGTCGGACGCGGCGAGCGTCAGCAAGTAGACGTTGGACGAGACGCCATGCATCTCGCGCGACGAGAAGACCAGCATGCTCAGCGCGTTACCGACCAGCCCGATGATGACGAACGCCAGGGTGGCTCCGAAGTAGATCCGGATGGACATCATCACGGCGGGATCGTCGTCGCTCGTGCCCGAACACGACGCGTCATACGTGCCGTTGTGCTGCACCATGACTGCAGTCTCTGTTCTTAGCTCAACTTTCTTCTACTTGTTCGTGTTCTTTCTGTCGACCGCGTTGTTCGTCTGCGACCGAATCTGCGGACTGCGGCTGGCTTTTTTCGTGTAAGTCTATCGAATCGTGCATCATCGGACACTGTCTACAACACACCCAAATAGAATTTAACGTATTTCTCGATAACGTTTAAGCCTAATATCGAAAAAAATCTATTTTATTTTATTTCGTCGCACAAAACTGAAAGTCAAGCAGACGTGTGGATAGGGGTCTAATAATCAAAAGTTGACAAAAACGCAACAGCAATGTGCAGCAAGATACTATGCTAAAGCACATACTTAAATGTTTGCAATTATACATAGAGCCTAAACCTATATAAATATTGAAGGACAAAAATTAATGTAATCTCGAAATGGCACTTCCTCATCGCCATAACAAACGTTTTATCAGTAACTCTTAGACTTGTGCGCCTGATTGCAAGTTGGAAAGTGGACGCTATTCGACAAATTAAATTTGAAATTAATTTGTGCCGTTTCTATTGGGCATTGCCTGGTTTGATGTGAACAGCCTGCAGTAATTTAACACAGACGATGATATCAGTGGCGTATATAAGGGGGGGCAAGCCAGGCAACCCCCCCAGTCCTTCAGACAAGTTATAGGCACACATATAAACGGTTTTAAATTTGCCAATTTTGTCAATGGATTATCAGGACACTAAACAGTTGTTGCAGCCGTATTTCATATTTTAAAGCTATAATGCACCAAATTCGATTTCGGCTGGGGCTCTGTCTCCCATACCCTGCTGGGGAAGCTCACCGAACTCCGATTTTATAAAGATCGTGCTTCTAAGGGGAAGGATAAGAGTGGAAGAGGGGAGAAAGTAAAAGGAAGGAAAAAACACGGAAAGGCAGAGGACGAAAGGGGGAAGACGGGGTGGTTCCTGGCTCCAGCAAGAGCTTGACACGCATCTCGCTATTTATTTATTTAATATCAAAATCATACACGTAGGCCTAATACATAGGTTAAGAACACAAAAGAAAAAAGCTAATGAAATGAAATAAGTGAAAATACATAGTAATACCAAACACAAAATACAAAGTGTGCTATACGAGCACAAATCCGTACATAACGACGCAATTGCCTGGCAAATGTCTAATGACACAAAATTGCGTCCAGTTGCACTGCTTTAGCAAACTGTCGGTTGTATGCGATAGTTAAGCCAGCCGCGAAGCAATCTCCGATACACTGGGGTCTGGTAATGATAACAAAGCCGCAAGTACTCGGTAAAGAATCCAGGTTTGGGTTGCGTGTGAGCGTCGAGCAAATAAAGAACGCTAAGTTGTTGCCGTCGGCGAACGGTGCCGGTGGTAATTGGCGCGCTACGTTCACATGACTGCTGCGGCGTCTGCTTAATTTCACTTTTGCTGCCTGCACCACATCTCTTCTGTAGGCATCTAGACAGTTGTAGTACACGCTAAGAAATCGATGTGAATTATTAACGGCATGCTGAGGCTTATGTCCAATTTATTATGTGACCGTACTCCTATATGCCGCGTTAGGCGTCTTGGCCGTCCGTCTGTCCGTGTTCGTCCGTCCGTTCCCTTCCATACAGACTCTTAATTCGAAAAAACAGGCCTACAGACACCAAAATTAGCACGAAGATAGCTCAGGACCGGGACTACCTCTGTGCTAAATTCGTGAATTATTAACGGCATGCTGAGGCTTATGTCCAATTTATTACTCCTAAAAAGGTCAAAGGTTAATATGACCGCAGGTAAAAACGTCAAAAATGATATCGCACGTGTCACTTTCGGCTAGCAGTAGCAGATCTCACACAGGTCGGCCGACTACTCGACGCATCGAACTGCTACAGTTTAGCCTATACTGTCGGCAGCTGGATGGACGACCGAATACATCTCAGCAGTCAGCACTATAGGCGTTTACATTGTAGCCTGTTTATTTTCCAAGCCAGAAAATGTGTAGATATCGAGTTCATTTTTAATATCTGTAATATTGAAAGTAAAAACGAGACGCATCAAAATCGTACTCGGCTCCAGACATTTAAGCTTACCACCATCACCATGCAGTCACATCGCGCCGTTATACTTTGCATAATTTAGTCCTTTCGTACTTGCCATCGTTTCCTCATTCATATAACACCATAAAATTATGATAATTTAATGTGCCTCTTGTGTGCACGGTCGGCATATTGTGATAAGTGAATTAGTCGCGATATTCAATTTGCCTCTGTATACGCCGTAGCCTAGTAGCCACGCGACGATACGATCGAGCCGCCAATTGCAACGAGCTCCAAAGGGCGTCCACAAAAACTGGGAAACGCTTTTTACTTTTCTCTCTTTTCGTCTGTTTGTTGGCCCCAGGGACAATCCATTGTACCGGTAGACTTGAAGACATTTGAGGCAGTGTTTCAACTTTCAGTTATGACTGATAGACACCGATAGGTCAGCAGTGACCCTATCATATGCCGTTTAGCCCTGTCGGCCGTCCACATACGGGGTTGACAGTGAACGTGATGAATAGCGCGAGTTCGTGTGAGGTGACGTCATCGTGACATCAAAGCCACGTCATACACGTTTCCGGTGACGTAATTGGCCTGACGTCACCGACGACACGAGTTGGCGGCATGTTGTCAAAATGATGTCAAATTGACGTCAAGTCAAGAGAACTGCTTTGCTGCTGCACTGTACGGTATCGACCTCAGAAGTCAAAGTAATTTGACGAAAATGTGTCCGAGCGTCGTCGCTGTCACATCATTTTGCGATCAGTGAGAAATCAACAGAAATTTTTGCAGAACGGCGACCGGGCCAAATCAACGACAGAATGCGTACGTCGCACAAAGCTGCGCCAGAAACAAATGTAGTGTTCGACAACCCCCAAGACAAAACCCCTTTGAGAAAACCCCCCTGCGACAAAACCCCCTGAACATCAACGACGCGAATCCGCGCGACTTTTTTCGGTAATGCAAACTGCAGCGAGAAAGTCCGACAGATACACGAATAACGTCGAATACACAACGTTAATGCATATACCACATTTCGATAAAAGATACCACTAATGCGCCAAGAAACTGTTTAATGGATGGCAAAGTTTCAATCTGAATTTCCAAATTTATCTGCTATGAGACTGTGTCCCAGATCATCTGAGGAATGATCGAAAATGACAACAAAGCGACATGGTCGTGTGTGTTGAGTTGATGGCGAGTTATGGTGAGCTGGTGCCCGTATGGGCAGGGAAATAATATTAAGTGATATACATGTACGGTGATAGGTTTCTGTGTATTAATTATACAAGCGGACTGCGACCACTCGTTCGATTGTCGATCGACCTTAGACCGCGCAGTATAAATAAATCTATAGAAGTATAAACGTCGTAAAAGTTTGCTGTTCGTTTGGAATCGCATAAAATTTGCAACGCTTTGCAAGCTCAGTCTGTGTATGTAATCAACAGTTTCACGTCATCGACATTAAAAACAACCATAAAGTGCGCGGTTCTATTAGCGCACCTTTTATTGGTTGCCGGCTCTTCGTATTGCTTGTGACCGTTCTCGGACGCTTAATGCAGATTGTTGCATTGACAATTTGACATCTTCCTTTGTTAGTCACCCGTAGGCTCTTCGAGTTAAAACAAGAAATTTGAGCTAATGCTCACGAGACGCGCGAAAGCCTATAACAGTTCCGATTCAGTAGTTTAGCTGAAAATTGGGGTGTTCACGCTAAGTTCATATACAAATACCAAATTCTCTATCTGGATCGCATAACGATAGTTCCGTGGCGCCGTCCGTGGCGCCACCTTGTGAATGATATAGACTTGTGTCGCAGCCGGAAATCGCCAACAAAATTCACAAAACCCCCTGTTTTGACGTTCAAGGTCATTCAAGGTCATTGAATTCGGCGCCAATCGAGAGCCAGTGTACAACTTCCTATTAGTGATTAATAGTAACCTAGGCCCTATTTCGCACTATTACTGAGATACAGCGACTTATTGACCAAAAATCACAAATTTTTCCCACTTCCCTCTCATTTAGCGCCCTCGTTCGAGGTGATCCCTTCGAATTTATGGAACTGCTTTACGGTTCCAGAAACTAGAGTCTTCCAGGCAGTTGACGGTGAAGATTTGGTGATCCTAGCTTGCACCGTTTTTGACTGATCCACCAGTGTGACGGACGGACAGACGGACGAACAGAATTGCGATGGCTAAGACGCGCTAAAAGCAATAGCTGCTTTCGCGCGTAAAAAACTATTTCGCAATAGGCTAACAAAAAGTTTCGTAAAAATCAAAGAAACGTCTCGAATGCTAAATCCGAATTGCAAACCATAGCATCCCAAATCCTTTTTTGTCGCCATGCTTATTTTTTTCTTCAAGAAGTGCATCTTGCAGCTTAAGATTTGTTCTTCAAACACTTTAACTTACACGTACCATAGACCTCTCGCGGCCATGCTCGGGTCTGCGAGCTTCGGTTCATCGATATTTTTAGTTTTTTTTACTATAACTTTGTCAAACGTGGTCGGTTTGCTACAAAATTTTGTACACGTATATAGTGCCACAGACAACATAAACAAATGCTGCAAATTTGGTTACTGTATGATTTTTACTTTTTCCTGTGTGCATATATTGTGGCTAAACCGTACGCCGTTTTTAAAAAGTTTTTTTACTGTAACTTTGTCAAACGTGGTCCGTTTGCTACAAAAAATTTGTACACATAGTAACCAAATTTGCAGCATTTGTTTGTGTTGTCTGTGGCACTATGTGTACAAAATTCTGTAGCAAACGAACCACGTTTGACAAAATTATAATAAAAAAACTAAAAAAAATACCGATGGACCTAAGTTCGCAGACTTGAAAACGGCCGCCGTCAGTTCTTAATTTTAATAGGTCTATGACACGTACAGACAACAAAGTTATACCAATACGAAACTGTTCGGTGTTCGTGAAGCAAAAGGAAAATATACGCTACATAAAAACTGTCAATATCATTTTGCAGAGACAATTGCAATTTATTATAAGACCACATTGTGGCGTTTAAGCCTTTTTCTCTTCGTCGCCGAGATATAACATTGTACTGCTGCAATTTTGTTACTAAGCATGTACAGAAGCCTACTATACTCAAAATCTGACATACACGTTTGAAGAAACCGATGTAGTAACCGTTAAGTGTTAAGTAATAAAGTAAAGTGCAAATATGTTAGGCTAATACAGCGCATACGCAAAAAAAATCTTTAATGCGTTGAGAGAAAGTTGTGTAAAAACCGTGTCGTACGCACGGCGGTCAGGAACGCAGCAGCGTCAAATTCGTTTTTATCAGAACTGTATTCACTAGTCGTAGACTGCGAGTAATGCAGGCCACGGTTCGCCAGATGTGGAGCCGGATGGCCGCCGTAGCCAACGCTCAGGCCCGCCCGCCGTCTACGTTTGCCACATACGTCGTACACGGTCGACTGCGTCGCCGAGCGCCTTCGTGTAAAATTTCAATTTCCCGGCAAGGCAATTTTATCGCAAAGAAGTCACGCGGCTTCGACCCTCAGTCGATCGAGCTCTTAAGCCACTCTCTGTTTTGCCGAGTGTCGCCGCGTCGCTTGCCGTTATGTAACAGCCGGGCGTGTGCTCCATTCGCTTACGTACGATCTCCAGCATCGCGAAAAACTCCGCGAGAAAAAGGAATGGATAGTTTTGACGTATTGGGTCCGTCGATTACGCCTATCGGTCACTGATGATGGTAGGCGACGAGGTGGACAAGAGCTGCACGAGGCTATGTGTACACCATGCCCCGAAAAAAACGTGCCACCTTTATTCTTAAGATAACTGTGACATATGGACATTTGTAACCGTGAATCAAAAAAGTACCGTGCCATTTCACCACACCTAAAAAACGATTGAATAGCCATACCGAGTAGGCCAAAAAGTGGCACTTTTTTAGTTACGTCAATACAGGACCGTCGCTGGTTTCTGATTCTTGTGCGAAATCGCTTCTTGCGTGCAACCGATTTCGCCTATTTGTACGCATTTTTCCGTAGCGTGGTCTGTCGTCTGTATGTCTGTCACATTCGTGCTCCTGCTTAAAATGTTTGGCAAATTTAGATGCAATTTTGCAGGTACACTCGTGCGGTCCAAGAACGCATTGTGTTAGATGTGGTCCTTGACCCTCAAGGAAAGAGGAAATTCTGGCGGTCGAACATCTAGCCAAAACTTGCAGTTGCTTATTTATGATCCATTATGTGGCGGCATCGATCACTCAGCGACTTCGGTCCGCGTTCGGACTTCGGATAACCGTTGTGGTTATATACGGAACACATGTATATATAACGCAGTTGGGTCCTAATCGCGGCCATTGTGGCGGTCATGACATCACACAGTCAACGCAGATGATGCCCGCGATGACGAAGCCATTAGACGAAGTAGATTTTATCTAGCGCAGTCCGTCGGACCGACATGATCAGAGCACATTATACGCTCCAGCGGCCAGACGAGTAGAGGTAGGCCTACTACGCAGCCGGGAAGGACGCCGACCCGACCGCGATTAACTAATAAACCGAGCGCGTGTTTTGCTGCGATTTATCGCCACATTATTCGCCGAGCTGACGACACGCGGCCGGCGGCGTCACTCTCGTATTTTATGAGGACAGAGCTCCGCTTGGCGTGAATACAGTCTTCTCGGGTTTAATTGAGGTGCGACAGAAGCCGGTGCCTTTGTCGAGAAGGACGCATCGTCGTTTACGATCCGGGCGCCGAACTTGTGCCGCGAAGCCGCTCAAAGCTCTTCCTGTCTACGGTGGTACTAAGGGAGCCGACCCATGTACACATAGTCATCATCACGTCGAGTACTTCATCAGTGCTGAACGCTCTCTCTCGCTAACGCTTCGCTACGATTTACCATCGCCTGTCAATGGTCGGGATATAAACCCAGCGAGCGAGCGAACGCATCATTTACTGTCTCAGCAACGAGTTACTCCATCCATTCACGGATAACACTGACCACCGTTATATAGGCCTAAAGGCGCGGAACCGCCACAAACTCCGTCCACTGTCGTCGATAAACTACAGGCTAATAACAACTATAGTCTTCAAGAAGAAAAATGGATCTCGGATCTTCCCGGATTTTCCGCTTGGCAATATTTTTGGCGAGGCATAAATATTTCTTTTCAACGAATTTTAGTACCATGCATTACTGAGCGCTATACGATGTAGGCGCAGTGTTTTTATCTCGCTTTATATCATCTTGACGACATGGCATTAAGCGAACAAAAACTGCTGGAGTACGGAAAGTTTTCGCTGACATATCGTATAGGCCTACCTGTTGAAAATCTTTATTCACCATAGTTACAGTTGTAGCAAACTAATAAAACAATATAATCAGAATAAGTATAGAAAAACAGTTGCAATGCTGTAAAGTTATGTTATATAATGATGCTGAATGTTGATGTCGATGGTGACACTAACAAAATGTTTAGAACTTTCATGAAATTGTGAATGCTTATTTTACTGTCAAATTTATAACATTGCTTATGGTCTTGCAAAATCTAGTTTAACGGTCTATTAATCAGTCGTATATATTATATAATCATAATTTTTTTAAAAAGTACCAGATTGCTTATCTAATTTGCTGTATTGTATAAAATATTAAAATACGCAGTCGATCGTCATCTAGTTACCTCGTGCGTTGTCTAACAAGAATTAACGTGCGATATACTATGATGATCATATTCGCGTCAGGTTTCTGTAGGCCTACTGTGCCCGCGCGTCAACAGATACCTACATTACAGCGAGATTCCTCGACTAATCCTGCTATGCAGCAGGCCTACACGTAGACAATGTCTCGCATTAAATGCTCCCGGCTTGTTTACGCAACCGGAATACGACCCGTGTCCGACACAAGTGCCTTTAATGTACCTCTAGTAAAGATAACGCGAGCGTCGAGTCGGAGCCCGCTGCATAATTAACGTCGTCGTCGTCGTTGGCGGCGCGACTGATGCGAGCACTGTCGTTGTACAACACCGACTACGGCCAATCGAGCTACTGTACAGCACTGAGACGAGACCTGTGAGTCTGACAGGCTTGCTGCGTGCACTGGGGAACTTGTCGACTCCACCGGATTGACGCGTGAAATTCACGAAGTCGGTTAACGGTTGACATGGGATATGGTATGCAACAGGTGCACTATAAACTGATGCCATATTTTACTGCTGCGAAAATTCTGACTTCTTTCTTTCTTTCTTTCTTTATTCGTTTGAAATCAAGTAGCGCAAATAAATCACATCATAGACAGCAACAAACATTCAAACAGGACAACCAGGTAAGCAAAAGTCATTACGCTGACGGTTGCCCCAACTAAACCTAACATAGGCCTAATCTAATACGACAAACATAATATACCCAAGACATTAAGACAAGTATTAAAAACATTTCAAAAACATTTCAAAAACGATGACAAATCAACCAATTCTATAGTTCTTTTAAACGACTTCAATGATGTAAATTCTACTATATCTGGTGGGAGATAGTTCCAGACATTAATTATTTATTGACTAAGCTTGAAGTGGGAGAAGTTCCAGTCATCGTTGAGGGGGGATTAAACAGAGTGAGAGTGGGTGGCTTGCGTAGTGTGTCCAAGAGGGGATAGACGCCCCTGCTGTAGTTTATTTACGAGAGGGTGACAATAAGTGTTGCAACTCGACTATAAAATGTAGGCCTATCCTACTGTATTGGCAGTGATCGTTCGTTGTTTAGCGAAATAGCGGCTTTCTACTTGCAAACTCTTTATGCCATCAAAATGAAACTGTTATGGCATTTTTTCAGTTCTATTGATTTTATAATATACAGATTTTTTTCTGTGAACTTATTTTGAACAAATGATGTGTCTGAAGTTTTATTATACCGCCGTTCCGTTTTAGTAGGCCGAATTACAGATTTTGTTCGTCTGTCGGTTATGTACGCAGGCTCCTATATATAGCTCGAAAACGAAACGCCATACAAAATACTAAATCAAGTCTATTGTGAACGTTTCACAAAGCGGAAGTAACTTGTGTGGCTATTTTTAGCTCAAAAAGTCAGGTGGACGGCCACATGATGTGTTAGCACTGGGCCGACATAGTTTACTAGCTTTGCTATCAACCTTGACATAGCTCTACACCACTCAACCTTTCTACCTGTACGACTTAATCTTTCTCCATACTCCACGTAATACTCAATCCTTATCTGTCGTCACTCTTGCTTGTCCACCTACTCATTCCTCTTTAAAAATTACCAGTCGTTCTTTTCGCTATAAATTACCTCATTTCTGGAATCAACTCCCTCACTCACTTCGTCATCCACGTCTTGATCTGCCTTTTCTTGATTTATATTTTTTTCGTGACTATCTCCAATATCTTCATAGACATATGGCACCCGTCTCGGACTGATGTCATGGGCTCACGGCTATCTGGACTGGCTTAACAGTCTTTATGTTTTCGTTTCAGTTTTTCCAGTTTTAGTTATTTCTTTTCTCTTTAGTTGCTCTGATTTCAGTTTTTGATTTCTGTATTTTGCATCGTAATCGTACTCTCATTTCTGTTTCTTTTATTTTATTTTTATTTTCAACATTTCTTCTTTCAATTTATGTGCTAGATTAAACTGACAGCATGTCTGTCCAGATACGTTTGTCTGTTTAGTTGTCAAGTGCAAATTCAACATCATATCATATCATATCTGCTATTAATGCCAGTCTGATTGATTGAATTACTGATTAATCGACCGATTGACTAGCATATCGATCGACTGATGGATTGTACAGGAGTATCCAGTTGGCCACCTGATACAGCAGATGGCTGAGTTGAGACCGGATCAGGTCAGCACGGACGTCGCGGGTAATCGTCTACCTGTACCGCCGACTGGCACACCTTGCTGCGCACCTATCAAGATGGCGCCGTTACCTTTAGTCTACCTGGACACACATACCAAAGGAGGCATCGTCTACGGATATATACAAGATATGATAACGGAGAGGTGTGGCTGCACCTAACTGCCGTATTGCACCGAGTGAATGCCGGATGATTCGTTACGTTACGATCATTTTTAGCCAATTCGGCGGGTTTTTCTCATCGATATACTTACTTACTTACTTGGATTAGAAACACCGTGCAGCTGATATTGCGCTCGGGACTATCGTGATATTTTTTTTGGTTTTTGCAAAAACAGAGTAAAAGAAAAAAAACAAAATTAAATTAAAATTAAATTAAACCAGAAGCGACCGGAGATCTCAAACCTCAACAAATAACGTTGTGCTGTCACCTGGCGATGTCTCTATAAACGCCAGAAAATTATTTCGCTTTTGAAATGCGTTTCGTTCTAGATGTTGCTTTAAATTTTCGCATTTTGTCGCAGTATTTTAACGTCGCGCCGTGTATATAGGCTATAGGCACTTACTAAGTTACCGGGCAGCTGCTGGTAATGCTATTATACGTGAGTACGTGACGTAGGCCTATGTGCCCTTTATCTCCACCTCTTTACTTTAAACGCTGTTTATTTGCTCATTGCCAGTTTTAGCACGCTTTGTCTGCACTTAATTGCTTCCTAAGTCATTACGTATTTTACGACAATCACCGATCACAGTTCAACGCTGACTCTGTTTTGTGTGCTTGCAAGAACTACGACTTAACGTAAACGCTGTGTTTCGAAAATGTCGACGTAGCCTATATTGAAGTTTTGTCAGAGTCTAGAGTGTGTCATGCGATTTGAACGATCATGACTATGATCGACGGCGTGTTCTGCCTGTGTCGTGCATGTGATAAACAGACTCGAGCAGCGTTTCAGGCTTCACGCTTACCAGGAGTGATATGAGCGGTTATAACATTGCAGACACTGTGGTGAAACATAAGAGAACGAAGCAGGTCATGGATAACTGAAGATTTCTGCAGATGTGTGACGCTCGTTGTTTTTAATTGTTATTGTGCCTGTAGTTTGTTGTTATTTTATGTACAAAACTGTACATAACCGCAGTTGTTTAGTTGGCTTTCCGGCGTGTTTCGTGATGTCAAAACTGTGATAGTACATGCGAGTATGCGCATGAATTGAATATCAAATAGAAATGAATTACTCCCTGCAGTGTCTAGATATTTCCAAACTAAAGCCTACATAGGTCTAAACCTTGCACCATATGCTTCGTTGTAAAAATAAGTAAGCAAACAAACAAAAGAAAAGTGTTCAGCCTTTTATGGGGTTGAAATAATTTACGACCTAAATATCAAACTTTCGTCTAGCTCGCTACCAAGTGAGCTTTTTAAACTGCAGCCCCAGAATGTCCCAAAACCGACTGCGGCTGGCGTTTAAAAAAGAAAAAAAATCGAAAAAAAGAAAAATAGAGAAATGAAAAAAAAGGGAAAAGAAAGAGAAATGGGAGAGAATATGGTCTAGTGGCTCAAAGGGATAACTGTGTTTGCTGGTGAAAACGGGTTCTCTGCCGTTCTTAGTTAATAGCCAAACTTCTACAGAAAGGCTGTAGCCGCTTGGGCCCCTGTGGCTAATACCCCGTTTACACGATCGAGCAAACATCGAGCAAACGTCGAGCAAATGTATTAAAAATACACGTGCTAATTGTTCGACGTCTGCTCAATGTTTGCTAGCATTCATCCTGCTAGCTCGACGAGCTATGGTAATTAGCATGCTAATTAGGAGGGCGGGCGGGTTATAACTGGAAGGCCTAAATAACACGTGATCATCTGTGGGCTAAGCCTAGGCCTACATTTAAACCAGGGAGCGGGGTTCCATTAGGCCTGCTTGATGTTTGCTCGATCGTGTAAACTGGGTATAACTCTCTGTGCTCTACCGGTTCTTAAAGATTACTTTAACTTTAACTTTTATTATAATCTCTCTGTCTCTGTTGAGTTGTCCCAATTTTTGTTATCGAAGTAAGTTAGGACTCGGCACATTGCTTTCCCAATGCGGGTGTGTATCAAAGTTGTTGACATTTTTCGCTTCAGACCTACATGACCAATTCCACAATTCCAACCTACATTCCACAATTTTATGATCTGTCCACGTATCTAGATCACGAACACAAGTAGTGGGCCTTCGATTCATGCTGCGAAAGCGGCGTCTCTCCCACTTTTCCTCGCATCTATACGGTTTTACAAAATATTTTCCGTAGCTAAAAACATGACAAATTTGCATTAATTTCCAATGTGGACCTTTTATACACCGTGTCTCAAAAAACTGTGCCACTTTTATTTCTTGAATAACTCTGTGAAACATTGGCCGATTTTAATAATTTTTGGCATAAAAAATTACAAAACAACTTGACGTAAAAGACTGTAGTTTTGGTCACCTCATTTTAATCATGTTGCTACACTACCTGGTGAAATGTAAAAGTGGTAGTTTGGCCGTTTACAACAAGGAATCCATACTGGCTAGCACAAGCAGGGACTCAGAAAATCAGAGACCACAAAGTTGTTGAAAATGTGTAATTTATTCAACTCTAGTCCTATTTATTTTAAGACCGTATGCAGGCAAAGTGAAATGACACATTAACAGTCGCTCTAGTAAGCGATTATTGAACGTGCTGTTGACGAGCGAGGTTAACGTCTACCGCTTGTGTTTGTGCTGAAAGAGGACATTTTGAGCACATGCTGTAATAAAAATAATATGATGCGACACAAGCGACTTTCCGAGAGATAATAATCGTTACTTGTGTTTGTAGCTATTTATTTAATCACGCCTAAGCCGATGCATGCGTTATCCAGTATGAATTCACTGTTGTAAACAGCCAAACTACGAGTTTTGAAATCCACGAGGTAGCGTTGCGACATTATTAAGGTAAGGTGGCCAAAATCATCGTATTTACGTCAAGTTGTTTCTTGATTTTGCTTGCCAAAAATTATTAAAATTGGCCAATGTTTCACGGAGTTATTCAAATAATAAAAGTGGCACAGTTTTTTAGACATGGTGTAATATTTTGACTGTATTTTTCATATACGCCGTGAGTCAAAAACATGCCAACCATTTTGTGTCCATAACTGTGCAACATTCATATTTTGCAAGGTAGTGTAGCGACATGTTTACAATGTGGTAGGATTCTGTGTACAGCTTTATCGCAAACTGTCTGTGGCGTGTGCAGTGAAAAGAAATTTTTATCATCCTTTGATTTTAGCAAAGATATCGCCAAACGTAGGGTGACATATATTACATGTTTTGACTCACATTATGTTACTGGCCTAATTATAGGGGCCTACTTTAGCATTTAGGGCCCATATAACGTCATTGAGTTGGAAGATGCAGAGTGCTCAAACAAAGATGCCGCGGTTTTAAACAAAGTGGAAACACGCAAAAAAAATCAAGCAACGTGTCGCCTTACACCGCCGAATAACTTCCAGGCGTTTCCCGCTTTTTCTAAGATCACTTTCCCCGCCACAGTGGCGAGTACTGGACCGTCTGGGCCGCCATGTGGCGACGATTTGTCACGAAGTGACAAAGCTCACCAAGGACGTACAGACACACAGAGTAAGAGAAGTGATGCAGAAAACGCCCGCCAGATAAAAATGTCGGCGCATTTCCAGCGCGTTTTATTACCGTTTTAATGTCTCGCCAACATACCGGCGGAATTTGGGTCACGGACGCGTTCACGTAACGGGGCAGAGTTTATTACTAGGCCATATGCTGCTTAAGGGCCACGAAATAGAACACGGAGCGTTTCTGCACAGTTAACTGAGAAGATGTCTTGTCTGTGGCGTAACGTTTGGACGTTGGACTCGCGATCAAAGGGTCGTGAGTTCGACTCGCGATCCTGTCGCTCTAACTGGTTAGGCCTACTACTTGGATGGGTGATTTTCTGCTGACAGGTTAAACATCTCGGTAACTATTATGTAAACAACGGTTAGCAATCATCAAGGTCAACCGTCAACTCAGCCTTCTTTCCCTCTGGGGTACGTAAATTGAGAACCGGTCTGTCTGGCTGAGATATAAGGCGGAGCACATGCAATCCTGTCGGGTGGCAGATAACAATGTGTGTCTGATCTCTGATATGGTACAGATTTTTACAGACCGTCATTAAAATGTAATCCACCGCTGCTCAAAGCGCGTTCGTGAATTGTGATTAATTTTGGAAATAAAGTAAGCTAAGCAGACATTCAAACGGACACAGATGAAAGCAAAGCCGATTTCGTTCGAAAAACAGCGATATACACTTAACAGCACGTAACCATTTGACGAGATTTATAGAAGCGATCAAAGGTCTAAAACTTTCGCCGACAATTATGGTTCTGTCACCTGGGAAATGCAAATGGCTTAATGCAATAACTAGGCCTACATCAACATCATGCACGATGGCAAAGCAGTGTCGATAATGATCCAGATTTAACCAGAATTCATAAAAACATGGGTCTTTACCAGAATTTGACTATGCGCTTCCTCATCGACCCATGCCAAACCCCTCTACAAAATGATTATTGACCAAACACCCAAAGCATAATATCCTCATGTTTCGCCTAGATCGGCGGACGTAACTTAACGATTATCACGCGACTTCTATTCCAGTTGTGAGACCCATGCCGTAGACACGCACAGTATGGAATGATCTCGATACGTTCAAATGTTACATTGTAGGCCTACAGTACATTGACCTTGTTCTGTTTCTGGGTACGCAAGAGCTATAGATGTAAATACCGGGCCTACCGTATCTTTAACGTCTCGCTTGTAGTTAGCGAGTTATAGTGACTTTCACCTAGTTTTTTAACGGCGACATCGACATAAAATGCTATCACATCGCTGAAGTTGTTTGCAGCCAGAATCTATACGTATGGGTCTACTCGTCATATGCATAGGCCTAACCTGTTAGACAACCGCTCGTAACTCTGCAATAAAAACCACTTAGCCTATTTATGTTTCTTATGACGCTCGTATCGTAAGCCCTATTGAACTGCTGTTGCTGTTAGTTATCACTAGCTGTTTCGTGTAATTGTGTTCATGTGTGTTGTTAAAATGTGAAGATTCACATAATCACATTTTTAAGACTTTCGTTGCGTTACTTATTTAACATATAGCTAGCTGCCTCTGACCGTTTTCTGATCTTAGCACAGAGAAATTTTAGACTGAAAAGGCAAATAAAACAGCAGCCAAACTGTATTGTATGGGCCTATTTGGAACGCTGGGCAAATGTTTTATTAGGTGAAAGTTTAAGGCCAATGATAAGTGCATATACAGTATTAAAGCAAACATATGCGGATGGAATTACGCTATAAGGCCTACAGTGTGTTGCATGCACGTAGATTTTGTTTAAAACTAACTTACTCTATACACTTTCTTCGACACTGGAACAGAAACGACAACAGTAGGCCTCTATTATGGCCTCTATTATGGATTTGACCGGCGATTTTGATTAATCGTATTTTTAAGCACGACTACTAACAGTAACGGCTTCAGTTCCGCTTTCGTTTTCGATGGATTTCCCAACGTCACCTTGTTGACACTGCTATAGCTACTGTTGCTACCTTAGGCCTACCTGTTAGCGTCAGAACGTTACGCAGCAATATGGCTTCTAAGGAAGTGGCTGATATGACGGAGTGTTCTATCTGTACTGAAGTGTTCACCGACCCTCGAGTTCTGCCGTGTATCCACACGTTCTGTCTCAAGTGTCTGCTAAACTCCGGCAAAGACAGACAACCGGGAGACCGGATGCCTTGTCCACTGTGCAGGAAAGAGTTCACTGTTCCAGAAGATGGGTTACCAGGAACGCAGAAAAACTTCTTCATGGAGAAACTGCTTCACGTCAGAAAGCTTTCAGCCGAACAGGAAGCACAGCAGATTCCGTGTGATGTGTGCAGCAGTGATGAGGCGAGTGCTAGTGAAACTGTCAAACGTGCTTCAATGTACTGTGTCCAGTGTCAACAGAACTACTGCGAGCAGTGCAGTCTGCGTCACAGAAAGATGAGGACTTGTTCCAGCCACACACAGATAGACATTAGGACAGAGTCCTACTCGGGGAGATGTTAAAGCTGTCGGTAAACATGTGTGAGCAACATAAGGGCAAGGAGATAGAAGTGTTCTGTCGGGATTGCAAAGTTGCCGTATGCATGATGTGCGTCATCACGTCACACAAAAATCACGATTGCTCAGACATTAAGCAAGTGTCAGAGGACCTTCGCAGAATAGTCTTGAGCGACACGCACATGGCTTCTGAACTTTGTAAGACAACTCAAGATCTTCTTCCTCGTCTCGAGAAAGAAAAAAATGACGTCATCAAGCACCTTGCCAGTATTGAGGATGAAATTAACACAGCAGCAGACAGGTTGATTGCTGCTATACAGCGTGACAGAGAGAAACTGTTGGCAAAAGTTAAGTCGATCAAACTGAAGCAACTCAAACAAGTGGAGACAGTGAAACAAGAAGTGGAGCAACATGCGACGGCGTTGGAAAGTTTCAGCAGATACAGTGAAACGTTGTTGAGCAGTGGAACAACTTGTGATGTGACGAGATCAGCCAACAGGTTAGGCCTACACGAGCGAGCTGACGAACTGATGAAGTTTGACGTTATCGGTCACGTGGACAGCTCTCTGCCTCCAGGGAGGGTCACTTTTATTTCATCCACGCTGCTCGACAAGAAAAACATTAATCTTGTTGGAACCGTCACTGAGAAAGGTTTGTTAAAGCAATTATTTTTTCAAGTATAGTAGAAATGCTAACACAATTTTAATCACACACGCTTTGGCTTATTTAATAAACAATTAGTTGGGTTAAAATGTTAAAGACGTCCGAAACGGTAGTTTCTAACGGTATCAATGTTTTAAGCCTACTGCTGATATTAGTATTTTTCGGCACCAGACCTCCAAGCTCCGTCGGCCGATCTCCGCGAAATTTTGTCAAGTCACGACACGGACTTATCTACACTTTTGCAGGATATTGGAGGAATTGTAGACATTGATTGGGGTTCGAGCACCAACAAAGCGAGAATCGAGGCGTTACTGTGGCCGAAAAAGTGGGGGTGTGTATTATAAGAAGGAGAAACTTCATCTACAGTATTTGTTTAAATTTTGATCGCGAAAAGAGGGCGCATTTTTGTGCACTAGAAGTACTGTTGCTAAGTTGTGCGGTTTTTAATGTGAACTAACCGACTTAGATTTTGTCTTTAAACACCGGTATCCTTCTTTGCTATTAAATTTCTGTTACTGCAAACTCGAACCTTCACAAGTTGAAAAGAAGTCAGACCAGTGACGTTTTTCACGTACATCGGTGCAGTGCAGGCTGCATTATAGTCGCATTACATTGCGACTATAAAAATACTGGTAAGTGGTAATAATGTAATTTTGACCTCCAAACATTTAGGGTTGAGAGAACTCAAAATTGGAGATTTGTTCTAAAATAAAGCCCAATTATGGAAACTTGAAACAAGAACAAAAGATGCACAACAATGCAAAACAATGCGTC
>Ga0209367_1000507_pt1 | contig 39316 bp, 25 predicted proteins | sample WorMetLIZISLAND2_FD_187412 | JGI IMG/M metagenome (GOLD analysis project Ga0209367, IMG submission 187412) | Marine gutless worms symbiont microbial communities from Max Planck institute for Marine Microbiology, Germany - Olavius geniculatus... ...
CCAGAACTGAGTCTCGATACTTTCAAACGTCAGCTGAAGACATACATTTTTGCGAAATATTGATGACAAAATGTATTAAGCGCATTAGAGATCTTTTTGAGTATGCGCTATATAAATTTACACTTTGCTTTACTTACTTACTTACTTACCATGTCACATCTGTGGAAAGGCACAATAGACAGCCAAAATTCATGTTGCCAACTCGCCGTTATGTGTCAGGACGAGGAACATTTAGGAATACTGTCCTTAATTTCACACAATTTTATGCATTAAATTGACAGTAGACATTTTTGATAAGGGATATTATTTTATATATTAGATTTCGGATGTGCTGAAACTCATCTGTACTCTACACTACAGGCTGCTAGGGTGGGGGGTTAGACGTTTGTGACATTATATTTGAAGGGGGGTCCAGGGAAGTGTGACGAAGGGGGGTAAATTTTTCCTCAAAATTGCGTGACATTTGTGGATGACCCTTTGCCTATCACTCACTGTGTTAGGACCTATATGGTTACATGATGGCATGTGGCATGTCGTTGTGTTTTAAGTCGTTACTGGCAGTGATGTAGTTGATCATTTTATTATTAACTAGAAATAATCATTTCATTATTAACCAGAAAGTGGTGTTATGGCAGGGAAATTGCATGATATGACAATCATTTTCGTGTGATTGTGGAAGAATGTATTAAAAGAACCAACGTGGGATACGTTTTTGCCACTGACTGCATAGGCCTATTTTAAGTTAGTTTTTTTTGGTACATTCTGAAATAAGAAATTTGTGCAATAAATGCAGTAATACTTAATGTCAGTTGAAGATCATTTTAGTCACAGTAAATATGGCAAACATTTTCAGCAAGTTCTGTTACTGAGCACTGCTGAAATCGTGGCTAAAAACTAACGGGCCTAGCTTTATCCACTTCTAGTCCATTTTGGAATGGTTAAGTCGGTTATATTTTAATTTACAAGGTAAAGTGGCAGCACTGATTATGTTTGATGGACACCCTGTATACTGTTAATTGTACATTACTTCTTCGTTGTTGCTTACGTAAAATTACAATGCATTAGGATTAATTGGAGTTGTATGTAATGCATTACATAGAACATTATTACAACTATGTCTGCATCGTGTAAAAACTTCTATTTACAATCAACATACAAATCTAAATCATAAGCAGAAAAATATCAACGACTACGACAAAGTGTACAAGTGAAGGTGCAGCAGATGGGACTATGAAATGTTTGTTACTGTTAGCTTAGCTTAGACCCGAAGCTTCATACTAAACCTAACAAATTCACAAAATTTTCAAAATTGTCACCCATCTGTTTTCAAAAACTTTAATAAAAGTTTGAAAACCTTGAGTGTTATGCATATTGGAAATGCATGCCAGCACCGAAACAGATGGAATGCAACAGTGAGAATGTTTTCAGCTCAATGAAACTTTCACAAAAGTCGATTAAAATTCATTTGGGAAAAATTTCTCCTGAAATTTTCCATCCATAGCCTAGCTACTATCTGAAGATGCGTACACAGCAACATAACCGATTTAAACTGACATGGTTTAGTTTTTAACAAACTGACCAATGGGCAAGCAGGGTGAGTCTCTTGGTCATTGGTTGAAATGTATGTAAGCATAGTCAGATAAGCCACCGAAGCTGTTAGACTGAGCCTACTGTAATGTATCACTGCTTGCCCATTGGTCAGTTTCTGAACCATGTCAGTTCAGTGCAGTTCATTGCAGTTACATCGCTCTGGGAGTGAGTGAGTAGTGAACATCCCGCCCGACATAGTATAGATCATTTCGAGGACAGCCTTTCCAGACATAATAATGAAACAAAAAGTTTAACTTTTACACAAAGTTTAACCTTTATGAGACACAAAACCTAAAAACAATATAAAGTTAAAATTGTAAGAACTGCCAATCCAAAGTGTGCCTATGTAACTAACAATAATGGCAGTTCTAATAATCTTCCCTCTTATGCTCCAGACAGTCATCAATGTCAGAATGCTGTCTACTGGAGAACGAGGGGAGCGCCTTAAGAAACATTGCACCTTTGTCTAGACAATATGCCACAGAACATTACTCCTTCCGTAACATAACTTTAATTTTTTTACACAGTTCTCTCATTTCAGTTCTGTTAAAACAAGTTTTAGTTGATTTAGTTTACATGCTGCATTACACTGGCAGCAGCAACTCGCTTGCCAATTTTCCATCGCAAATCATGTATATCACATCAAATCATACCATCAGCAACATATCACTCCGTAAATATACGTACAGACAAACTGAAAAGTAAATGGCAACACTAGAAAGACTAATGCATAACACGTTGTGATGCTGGAATATAATTTTTGATATGAAAAAGTGCCGAGCGAGATTCGTAAATAACGTGATTTGATTTAAAGCACAACCAACTCCTCCTTGATAGGCGATGCAATGCTGAGGGAGAAGGTTATCCCCCCTAAATTTTAGCCTGTCAAAAGTTTTCTTCCGACAACATTTCGTGAATCCAGGCCAACTTTATGTTGCAGGAACACAACCGCCACTAGCGCCACCAAGCAAGCGAATGCATTTGTTCTATGGCTTCACGCTGCCTGGCGTGTTACCCACACACAACAAAAAATCCATGAGACCTAGACTTTTGAACTATGACCTTCAGAGCTGGTGGGGGCGACTGAAAAAATGCAGAAGTGGAAAACTTGGTATGGTCAAAAAAGCATGGCTGGAAAATGCAGGAGCGGAAAACTTGGCAGGCTGCAATAAAATTACAAATTTTATTAAACCCCGAACTGCATTCCTGTGCCACATTTTCCACTCCCACCTTTTTCACTCCTGCAATCTGCTGCCGAGTTTTCCACTCCGGAATTATCAGCTCTGGCATTTTCAGCGCCCAGAGTTGGTCAAGGTACACGTTCATGCAAAATTTTATCAAGCCTAGTGCAGCAGTTCATGAGTCAAATGCTGAAAGCAATACTAGCACTGCTTCCGCGGGTAGTAAAAATTCAAAACTTTGCATTTGTCGTTTTGCACGTAACGGTAACCACATGCAACTGACAGAAACAATTAGGTGAGACACTGGCAAGTCAAACACTGTGACGAATGCTACATAGGAACTAGGTGAGTGAGCGAGTGGTTTCTTAATGGCACATCAGCGCACACTTAACAGTAACTGTAATTACATAAATAAAACAAGTAAGTAAAAGTGGAGCCCACTTCCAAACACACAGAACTGTCCAGTGGCGTATTTAGACATGTGGGGGGCTTATACCTGGGCCCCTTTTAACAGTTAACGAAAAGAAACTTATCACGAGGGGGAGGTTTTTTAGAATAATAAGTAGCAGTCTATTTGTCTTTATAAGACGATAGCTAAATGTGATACACAATTTGCAGTTTTGATTTAGGTCAGTATATTATTATATACTAATTGCAAATAATGTTCGTGCAACATTTGAACAAGTACGCCTGAAAAGTACACCCCACTTTTGACATTTCCAAAATACGCCAGTGGAGCTGCCAATAATCAGTTCGCAAGGCACTGATTGGCTGTCTTTTTGCTGGGTGGGCGTGTCATCTGTTCTTGACCTGCTGTGAGACGCGCTTGGTGACGCGGCCACACAACAGACCACCCACGAAGATACACAGCACCACACACAGCACGACTGTCAGTAGATACGAACGAGCTTCGGACTCATAGACTTGTAGCAGGAGATCGTTTACACTGTCTGGTGGCGCCACCTAGACACACGGACAGTAGGAAAGGTACTCAAATCGATCTTATGACGAATTTTAGAGAAATTCAGACTTTGCGAAAAAAAACAGAAAAATTAAGACTTACGACAATCCAAGGAAAATGCATTTTACAATAAAGTGTGTTACATGTTAGGAAAAACTTGAATTAAAAACAATAAATTTGCTGATTTCAGCGTGCGAAAAGGATCTTAGGAAAATTCTTCAGCTTTTTTGCATGATAGACCCCACATCAACCCGAATACATATGACAAAAAATGACAGGGTAATGGCAAAATACCACGGTAATGACTGAGCAAATGTAGCAATTGTACGCTACTGTCACGCAGTCAGCAACAAACCTACGTACTGCAATACCACAACAACCGTTTTACTGATGCAAAATTACCACAATGGTAACTCAGTCTGACCATACCTCCGTGGATTAGTCTAGCATTGGCAGTTGTTGCAGCCATCACTAGGAAAGAAACAGCACATCACAACTACAGCACATAAGGCCAGTTACCAGGATCGCTGGCATACTGACCCAGTCAGCTTTAGGTAGCATCGTAGATTAAAAAAGTAAGCGCAGCAAGAAGTTGCAATCTTCAGACAGAATTCCAACACACGAGTGCAAATTTCTGACATGGGCCAAATTTTCGAAACTTTCCCAAGACATTTTTTCCTATGTCGAATGATTTAGAAATTCCAAAGATGTTTTCCGAATTTTCGATGGCTTTCTTTGCGTTTCCAAAAGAACTTCTTTTTATCGTCCTAAACTGGTTCAACCAATCAGATGCTCTTATACCAATCATATGATGTAATCACCTCAGTTTGAAAACTTCTTAGGAAAACTTTTTTGGAAAACTCCTTATGTTAGCATGTCGACAGGAAATGCAATTCACACCGCTTCGTTGTTTAAGTTGACAAAATGTCAATTTGCTTTACTTACTTATTGTAGATTTGACTGCAGCGTCACACAAATAACCTATGACGTCACATGTGACATCTAAGCTAAGTGTCAACATTGTGTACTTTTTTGCAAATTTCGTTTTTACACAACTTTTTCCATATAGGACAAGGTTAGTGCTTTACTACATATTTGCCTAAATTCTTCTTAAGAAGTTTCCAAAGAGGTTTCGAAAATTGTGCACTCTTTCTCAAAATCTTCTTTGGAATATCTTCTCAAATTCTTCCAAAGACATTTTCCAAAAAAGTTTCGAAAATCTGCACACTTTCTTTGGAAAAGAAGACTTACAAAGATCTTCCTAAGAAGTTTCAAAAGTGAGTGAGTGAGTAGGGTTTAACGTCCCGCCCGACACAGTATAGGTCATTTCGGGGACGACCTTTGCAGGTAAAATTGCACATACACATAACAACGGAACAAAAAGTTTAACCTTTGCAGAAATTTTAACCTTTGTGAAACATATAACACAAAAAAATGACAAAAACCTAAAATTGTAAGAACTGCCAATTATAATTGTGCATATGTATCGAAAATGACAGTTCTAATAATCTTCCCTGTTTTCCTCCAGACAGTCATCAATTGGCCCCAGAAGATTACGAGCACTCTTAATATGAACTTTGACTCTAAATTTTCCAAAATCTAGGTTCTGCAACCCTACATTTTACATTTTTGCACTAAAATTTACCAACAACCCATAATTTAGGGGAACGATCCCTCTGCCCCCCCAGCTACGACACCACTAATTAAAGGCACTGTCTGTTAACAGAGTTGGCCATCTGGCTGACTTGCATTGCGTGGTTAATTGGGTTTGCTTCTTAACCTTAGCTGGCTTACTGGCTAGAAACTGAACTTACTTTAACGGCGGCGTTCCACAACTGGATGCGTTGCTTCAACTGTTTGACACAGTCAGTACGTAGATGAATACTAGCGTCATCCATAGCACTCATCAGGCACGACATCTCTGTACCACACAAACAGTGTCAATCACACAATCAATGAGAGTTACTTTAATAGCAAACAAAAGTTGGTAGTACACTGAGAAATAACAGGCTGGTTCAGACCACGACGTCTGGGTGCAATTTTCCAAAGAGCCCGGTATTAAGACAACGTCATCAAAACACACCAATGTTGCCAGTTGGCTATGTGACAAGCAGGAAACAATAAATGACCACATCAACTCAGCCTTCCATCTCTCCGGAATAAGTTACTCAAGTACTGGTTTGCCTGGCTGAGGTTAAGGCAGGGTGCGTTCACTTGTGTCGGGTGGCAGATGATGGGTTGCCATGCTGAGAAATAGACTCCTAACACTTAACTCACTGATGTCTAGTTTTTAAAACAAATGGTAAATCTCAGGTTAGGTTAAATAATTTGCCATTGGGGTAACTTCCAATGAGTTACCTGAAGCTTACCCCTGAGTCAGAAGTTGCTAAAATGTTGCTTTAGGGTAACCCAGGGGGGTAACTTAAAGAGATGCATGTTACCCCTGGGTTACCTCTCATTCCAAAAACCGGGCATGAGCGATGGACTTACGGCGTCCATTGCCACGTGGCACTTCCCTACAAGCACCCTTGAGATCGGTGGCGCAGGCATGATACAGCACTGGGTCCAGATGAATGTCAGCCTTGTCTTCTGCCAATGCCCTCACCAGTTCCTATTCACACAAAGAAACATACCAACATATGCATGAGTAAAGTGAGGGAGTGAGTAAGGTTTAACGTCTTGCCCAACACATTTTAAGTTATTGCGCACATGGTCACCCAGGCAACCATTTGCAATGGTATGCGGGCAACGAAAAGTTAGCAGAAAAAATCAAAGTTACATGAAAAACGAAATTAAAACAATATGCTACTGACATACAAATACTCTCGAACATGATTGAAATATGTGAAGGAGAAATGGCCTGGTTGGATATATGTTGTAATGTTAATAAGTCATGTCTGCTCAGGTGTGGTCCTAGATACAAGAAGCCATGTGTTGCTATTTTACTAAATGGTAATTTACTTCGTGAATGGTCGACAGTCAAATACTTGGGTGTTGCTTTTGAAAGTGGCTTGAAACTCAAAGTCTCACTTGCAGCCAAGAGAATGAAGTTCTTTGTAGCTTTTAATCATACACTGTCTCAAAAACAACACCTCCGACGTTTTTGACTGTAACTTGAAAACCAATTATCAGATTTTGATAATTTTTGGTACAAATATTTCGGACAGAACTTAGCATCAAATGACCATTCAGTTTCCCACCTCACCCAACGTTTGTTTCTGCACTACCTGGGGAAAGCACAACCAGTGAAATATCACTTTTTTATTCAATGCGATATGATTGATTAATTAACATAACGTGTAAAAAACATATTTTGTTCACATTTCTGATGCTGTGGCTGATATTTCATTCAGCTGTCCATTTTTCAACTGCCTGCAGTAAAATTGCTTGAAGTGTTGACCCACAATGCAAACACAGGCAAGGAGACACTTTCTCCATTCACTTGGCAGCGGTATCGATAATGTTCTGCTCCAGACCAATGCAGGCTCTACCAGTCACTTCTGACTTTGGAAACATTCCTAAACTTCATCTGGTAGACACACTGCTGCAAGACAGTCAAACCTTGTAATAGACCTGCTGTTGGGGCCCACAAATTAGGACAGATGGAATTTATTGACGTTTTTCCATTCATTTTAACACGTATTATGCCTGGTCTGCTTTCCCCAGGTAGTGCAAAAGCAGACGATGGGTGAGGTAAAAACTAAAACACGTATTTAATAGCCAGTTGTGTCAGAAATATTTCTGCTAAATATTGTTAAAATCTGCTAATCTTTATTTAAGGTACGATCGATAATGTTGGGGATGTTTTTTCAGGTTTTCTGTTTCTTTTAACACATATTTTGCTTGATCTGCTTTCTCTAGGTAGTGCAGAAGCATACATTGGGTGAGGTGGGAAACTGAATGGTCATTTGATGGCAAGTTGTGTCAGGAATATTTGTACCAAAAATTATTAAAATCTGATAATTGCTTTTCAAGTTACAGTCAAAAACGTTGAGATGTTTTTTGAGACAGTGTATATGCCTGTGTTGGGTCCACTGCCTCTCCAATGTTATTGAGTCATTTACTTCATACTTATTGCTTGCTGGTTTTATTATATGGTCTTGAAGCCGTTACCATATCTAACGCTAATTGCCAAACCCTGTATGTTACTTGAAAAACTGCCTTGTACAAAATCTTTAAATTGAATGATGAGCTTAATTTGTTGTACGTCCAATATTGTCTTGGTATTCTGCCTATATCATATGTGTTCGATTTATGCATGTTTTCTGTTTAAACAAAGTACTCATATTATTTTTGTCCACAATATTTTTTATGATGTGTTTGGTTTTTATGAGTCTAACAAATTATGCTCAGCTTATTCTGTATACAGACATTCTCACGATAATTTTAAAGCTTGTGTTTGGCATGCTTTCTATGTTTACATAACTTAAGTTTATTAATTGTCTTATTCTCTGTGTCTGTCTCTTGTCTCGTGTTTTTGTGTAAATATAGACTATCATAATACTAATTGCCGGTAACAAAAGATCCATTCATGCACTGTCTAACTACAACAATATAAACTAAAGTCATGGTTAAAGGTCCATGGCCACAGTCAAACTCACTTGTGAAATTTATGTAGATTAAACATTTCACCTTGTATATATAATATGTATGAAATTTATGTCTGAATATAACAATAAATGGCATTACGTTACGTTATGCTGAAAAATCTGATCTTGGCAAGTGTCCGGAAATGATGTCAGCAGCTGAACACAGTCAGTGTTTACCAAATAATTTAAATATTTTAATGACAAAAAATACTGTGCTGCATGACAACTGCAGCAGTACATAGGCAGAAAATATAATTTTTTAATGCTTATGTTTCTATGCATATTTTACATTGATGACATGTTCAACTTGTGACCTCATCAGCACGTCAACATGGCATCTCGTTTTCTACAGCATTTTCGTACATCGACGATTTCAAAGGTAAATTTATTCATGTTGACAAAATGCTGGCAGCCAATATAACTATCACAATTATCAGAAAATATGCTGTTTTAGGAAAATGGGAAAAATATATGTGTTAATTTTGGTGTCCATGGACCTTTAAGTGCCTTTTACACCATCAGCTTTATCCGCTCCCAGGACCCATGCAGGGCATATGAACACTGAGTAAAAAGATAAAGTATTATATCACGGCACAGACAGAGATATATAAACAGCATGAATCAAAGCACATAATAATCACATTATCTGGCTGTTATTATTGCGAGCGCCCAACCAACCACTGATCCTGTAATTAATTAATACAAACTGTAACACCCAACAAACAGAACGAACACACCGAAATATTACAAACATTTCATCACTAGTGAGCAGTGCTCTGAAAAAAGAACTGTATCTGGGACTTCTCGCATTAAGGTTGGAAAATGTACCACTAGTCCACTACACCATACTAGCAACCCCTCTCTCCCCGCAATTTTCAAATTTCTTTCACCGACATAGTCATAAAAAATTGGCGACAAAAGAACAAAAGCAAGACAGTCATGATGAACCATATTTCAGTTCAAAAGCATAGCTACACTACCGTGTGACGTACTGACGCCAGAGAATAGCACGGACTTTTTTTGAGGGATGCATGCATGCAGTAGCAGATGTGTGTGACAGACCCTGATGCATTCACGGTTGAGGTTTCGAGTCTGTTGCTGATGCGACAGGAGATTACGCTTGAGACAGTCGATGACCTGACCTTGGTCACCAAGGTCATCGTGACGCGAAGCTTCCACTTCAGATGTACACAACTGACTAATCTGCATCCAATAAACGAAATATTCAGTCAGATGGCATCGTTAAAATGTTACAAGAAGTATACATTTCATCACAATCTATAGTGTATTATGCAGGGGCTTCCATTACTAAGATTATTTACCTATCCACATCCAAGCAGTAATTGTGCCCGGCAGTGTATTGTTGATAGATAACTACCAGCATAACAAGGACAACTGCTTGACTGTAACCTTATCATGCTATTGTGGTATACAATAGATAAGATTATTCATGCTATTTTGTAATTTCATCTACGTCCTGTCAGATGCCATGATAAAGACTATGATCAAATGAAAGAATAAATAAACGAAAGGCACTGAACAATTCCGATAACTGAGAACAGTCTATTGACCACTATGGTAAACCACCCATTTCTCTGCATTGTGTCACGTAAGATAAATGGCATTATGTTTATATTCAAAAACTCAAGATGTCCATATCAGCTTAGCCTGCAACGTACATCAGCTAGACAATGTACCTCAGCTCTGCACGCTCAACTGCATAGCCTGTTCTGTAGTCAGTCAGTAAGTAAACAAGTAAGTAAACAGCCTACTGAACATGTGTCAGACGTGGCACATGCCTACGCCGCCACACAAACAAGAATGACACTACCTCGGCTCTGCACGCTCGAGCAAGCTGCACATCTTGAACATAGTCCAACGATGACTCTCTGATCACATGTTCTACGTGAAGACTGCACGAATCTGTCAGTTGCTAGAAACATACCACAGACCACACATAAAGACAAAGAGACAGTGAGTAAGTGAGTGAGTGAGTAGGGTTTAACATCCCGCCCGACACAGTATAGGTCATTTCGGGGATGGCCTTTCCAGGCGGAATGCACACACACACACATAATAATGGAACAGTAAGGTTAGCCTTCACAATAAAGAAGCAAAAAGTTTAACCTTTACAGAAATACAAAACACAAAGAAACGAGCTAGACAGACCACAAAAGCCGGTGGGATCATGTACTGCAAAACACTACGAACAGTCAAAAGTCCGAGGCTGCAGACACACAGACACACAGCAGACAGATGCAGGCACAGACGGCCACAGACACGTTGCTTCAATTTAAGGGTTGCTATATAGCTCACAGCCGTAGCATTCATTTGATTCAGCTAGCACGCCGTCTTCCGTGCCAGTGACCTGTAGAACTTTCAGTTGTTTGTGAAGATTTTAGACAACACAATCTACAAGCACTCTAACTACCTACTTCCCAAAGCTCAAAATTATAGTTCAAGAGACGGGAAACATGATAGGCAGATTCAGCACTACATGCCCAACTTAGTGATTGGAATGTGTTTACACTACGTCATTTTGTGACACTTATGGACTATTGTTTTTAAATGTCATATATTCTTAAACCTGTTCTATATTGTACAACTGCAGCCTGTCAAATATGCATTATAGATTATGAGTTAATTAGGCCGCCCATATGTAGTAACGGCAGGCTCTACATTTTTGCTTTGTTTCTTCTTCTTTTTTTCTTTTTCCACTTCCCCTCTTAAACCGGACAGTGAACCAAGACTAAAAACTTGGGAAAAAGAGAATGACAACCCTTGCTGGAAAGAAATTAAGGGCAAATTTCAGCGAGATCTGTTAAGGGGTTTTGGAGGGAAAAGCATTTTACCACATTTATAATCAATGATTTGACGAATAACCAGATTCGGCCACTGGCATTGTGTACTTTAAATATGCAGCAAACCAGCCGTGGACCAAGACAATCAGACATAAGGCGCTGAGCGACCTAACCCAATGCCCTGCCCCAAATTTCTAGTTCAACGACGAATCAACGGGATTACCTTGGCAGCAAAGCGTCGTCGCAGACAAAACATGACACGCCCCTCCGACTCCACCTTACGAGTTCTGACCTCCTCCAGTTCATTATGACAAAATTTTGTGATATCAGGCATGCACGACCGCATAAGCACCGGGTTCAGGCGCACATCTATACACAGGGTGTTACAAAAACAACACACACAGTGTTTCACAAAACGCGATGAGTACACGGTGTCACACGAAGAACATACACAGTCTGTCTGTCACAGAACTTACCAATACACAACCACATCAACATTAAGATCAGATGTATGTCTATGTACATGGTGTCACAGAAACAACATCCTGTTGGTTTCTGTCAATCATCTTGGCATCCCAGTCTATGATGTGGTTAAGAGAAATGGTGTGGTCTGTCACTGCAGACCTGCTTTGCTCCGTTGCAGCAGATTTACTGATGCTTCGAGTGTATGCCCTCACATCACACTGTGTCACTTCTTGTTGGTGTTCCTGTAGCCATACCCCAAAAGCTCTGCCTGTTTCCCGACTGCAAGTTTTGTGGCAGTTTTTACATGGTATTCTGTACACACATTCACATGCATCCTGTTGTCTGCACTTGGCCTGCGGATGTACAAGGAGACTTCTTATTGACGTTGCGGGTATCCAGACTGGAGCATTAAAAAGGTCAAAAGACAGATGGAATCAGTCAAGCAGAAGAAGTTCACTCAGAAAGTATCCACACAGCCTCTGGTACCAAACAGGACAGCAGTGGTCATACCATACATTGTTGGAAGCCGTTACTCGAGCCTACAGATGACGTGGTATTTCTACAGCTGTGAAACTATTCTAGTCAATAAGAAGTCTGCTGGTACATCCAAAGGACAAGCACAGACAACAAGATGCATGTGAATACCATGTAAAAACTGCGACAAAATTTGCAGGCAGTCGGGAAACAGGCAGAGTTTTCGGGGTATGGCTACAGGAACACCAACAAGAAGTAACACAGTGTGATGTGAGGGCACACACTCGAAGCATCAGTAAATCTGCTGCAATGGAGCAAAGCAGGTCTGCAGTGACAGACCACACCATTTCTCTTAACCACATACAACAGAGCAAAACAAGTCTGCAGTCACAAACTATGCCATTTCTCTCAACCATGTCATAGACTGGGACCATGCCAAGGTGATCGATAGAGAAAGCAACAGGATGCACCGGTGGATCAGGGAAGCGATACACATCAGGAAAGTAAGTAAGTAAGTAAGTAAAGTGTAAATTTATATAGCGCATACTCAAGAAGATCTCTAATGCACTAAGGAAGAAACAAGACAAGTCGATGAACTGAGACGAAGGGTCCTATTAACTTCTATGCATCTATGATTACTTACTGTCCGCTGCAGCAACACCTGGTGAACAGTTATTCCGACGAAGGCAGCAGCAGTTGCCGAAATGTCAACAACAATTTTGAAAAAAAAACTGTATTATCGATGAATCTACATAACTTAAGAATCTCTGTTTACTTTTAGACATTTCTACTTCTTGTTCTATTAACATTCAAAGTTACTTACGGTAAATGCACTAAACACATTACTTACAAAGAGACAAGCAAACAGACAAAAAGACAGAGAGATAGACAAACCTTGTGCTCGAATGCGCAGTCTCTGAACAATAACCCGTGAACATCGTTCATCAAACTCTAAACCATCTCTCTCTTGCTCCTCCTTCTGTCTGACGAGACAGGCAAACAGTCGGACAGGGAAGGGCGTCTCTTCCATACAGTGTTTCTACACAAACGACAACTACAAATACTACAACTAATGCAACTACAAATACTACTAATGCTACTGCTACTACACAGTGTCATTCTGTCTGACAAGACAGGCAAACAGTCTCCATCTGTCTGTGTCTCCTCCACGCAATGTTTCTGCAATGACAACAACTACAAATAATACAACTAATACAACTACAAATATTAATACTACTACAACAACTACTACTACTACTACTACTACTACACAATATCCAGGAGTGATCGATGAGGCCATCTATTATTACGTGACTTCACTGTTTAGGCTTATTGTTACATGTCCTTGTAGTCTTAGGACTTAACGCCACGCTAAAGTTAATTCGTCCTTCATCATCATCATCTATTCCTGACAATGTTTCTATGAAAACACTGCATTGGCCAAATTCAGACATAATATGCTATAAATGGCCTCAAGTGGGGATTACAAGAAATCTGAGCTATTGCTCATGAGATGCGCAACAGCTTTGCTAGAATGCACTTAGCACCATGCTTTTGAAACAACAACTGCTATTACTAACACCACAGAGTGCCAGACCTTGATGACCTTCTTGCACCGTGTCATCAAAGCAAAGTCTGTTGATGGATCCTCCGCCTCCTCTTTCTACATATGCACAGCAAGAAGGCGAGTAAGCAGATACAAGAACCTAGAAAGTGCTTGTGATAGTCACAATGCAGCACGTTCTCAACACAAGATGGACTAAATGGTCGTTATGACTCCGTCGACTATTATGCCTCCGTAAACATACTTGATGCCACTGTGACCTTGACCCTTGACCTTTTGACCACCCCGAAATTTGATCCATTCATCCTTGCCCCTCCCCAAAGTCCGTCAGTGGTAAAAGTTTGGTCAAATTCCAGGAACAAATACGCAAGATATCTTGCTAACAATGCTTGTTGGGGACTCGCGCATGAATGCACAGGACTCATGCATGAACGATCACTCTGGAAATGTAATGCCTCCGGCCACTATGTTAGCAAAGGCATATAACATCTTCAGCAACCACTTCAACTGTTAGGAAGTCAATGTCAGTTTGTCTCAGATGAACTGGAAGGCTAGTCCACAGTTTCGGACTTGCATCTTCTTCAAACTGGTGCTAAGTCTACCAAATAACGCACTATCAGTACTCGTTATGCCCACCCATGGAAGAATGGCCAGACTGAGTTGGCCGGTAGCTTGTTTGAACAGCATGACAGTATACCCACTAAAGCTGTCAAATTAACGCATTAATTAACACGTTAATGCATTCATAAATTAACGTGCATTAAAAGAAATAAAGCACATTTAAAAAATTAATGTGCATTAAAAATATGTTAATTTACTAAATTCCGTGATGCAAAAGTCTCAACATTCCGTTAAACTGCGGTTATTTGACAATCAAATGAATTCAAGTAACTAAACTGTAGTTGCTGTTCCATCATTACTGTAAATAAATAGTAATTCCAACGACAGGCTAATAGATTTCTACACCAGGTATGTTGTCAGTTATTGTTGACAATGCGTTTAAAATGTGTTTCTAACTTTCTATATTCTACAGGCTGGGCCCCCGAACGTCATGGGGCCCGGGGTAACTTACCCCCTACTCTCCCTCTCGATGGGCCTCGATGTGTTAATAATGCGTTAATTAATGTGTTAAAAAATTAACGCAGTGCGTTAATGCACTTAAAAAATTAACGCATCGACCGCTCTAATACCCACAAATGGTCATAAATTTCAGTACTTCCTGGCTGAGCATAGAGTAGTTTTGTTTATGTGACCAACAGTGTTACTACAAAGCCAAAGTTCCACTACAGTGAGAGACAGCAATATGTGTAATACGGCTAAACGAACAGCCAGACAGACAAGAGTAGCAAACATAATGACCGACTACCTCTCTGGCGAAGATAACCTGATGGCATTTGTGTGTCAGATCATCCTGGTGTTTACGCAGACATCTTATTACCTACCCATAAACATGTGCACTTATACACCACAGCTACAGAAATTAACAAATAAATTAAATATCTTTAATGATCAATACAATTTATTTGTTAAATTGTTTATAAAGTAGTCATACCTACAAAATAAACATTACAAAGGAAATATGATGACAAACATCCGCTGAAATCGTCTCAATCTGTTTTCCAGTAGCTTAAAATTAGTTCAGTGACAATCACCATTCATAAATCACTGATGCAATCACTCTGTCAATACATCAATCACAGCTGCCATACCAGCAAAGCTACTTCAAAGTTTAGTAGACTGAGAAATTATCTATACGCCGAATTAGAAGATGATATCTGGGTGTGAAATTTCTCAAGACCTAAGTTTTGAGATGTTGACAAGAAGCTGAGAGTGACTGAGATGTTGTTAAGTCCTCCGGAGAAAAGTTCCAGACATGAGGTCCAGCAACTGCGAAAGACTGGCTGGTTACTGACTGTTGAAAGTCTGACAGGTGGCACCAGCAGGCGATTGGTTCCATGGCCAGGCAGACTGGCAATAGAAACAAGTGGATGCAAAGTGGCTAGACATTATTAAACAACAAACAGATGACAGTTAACAATGAACCTGAGCCTTTCCATGCTTCACTGACTGACAGAAGTTCTGCACATCAACGGAGCATGCTTCATTCAGTTCAGGGTCCAACACAATGTCTTCACTCTATACACAGACAGACACAGACATATATAGACAGACAGAGAGACAGACAGACAGGCAAAGAGACGTACAGACTGTACTAGGCCCGCTGCTATTCTTACTATACACAGCTGATGTGCTTAAGATAATATATCACCATGGACTGTTAGGCCACCCGTACGCCAATGACATCAGCATCTACCTCCACACAGACGCCAGCCAGTGTAAATGTCCAGATACAACGCATCACGGCATGTACTGATGATATCATTAACTGGATGTCATCAAATCGTCTCAAACTAAATACAGGCAAAACCTAGTTCATATGGCTTGGCACCGCGGCACAGCTAGCAAAAACAAACAGTCGGACGACTATTTTAGCTGACACTAACATCCAAGTATCTGATGTAGTGACATGTCTTGGAGTTGTCATTGACAGCCAACTGACGCTTGCGAACAATGTTGAGAAGCTTTCTGGCAGTTGCTTCTACCACCCTTTGCCAGCTCCACTCAGTACGCAGTTCTCTGACTACTAGCACTGCGAATACACTAGTGCACCCTGATCTCCAGTCGTGTGGACTATTGCAATAGCATCCTCTACGGCATCTGTGAAGTCCACTTGCGTCAACTCCAGTCGGTGTTAAACGCAGCAGCGTGACTGATCATCTGCAAGCGGAAGTTCGACCACATCGCCACCACCATGCAAGACGAGCTCCATTGGCTTCCTGTGCAACAACGCATCCAGTTCAAGCTGCGTACATTGATCAGCAAGTGCCTTTGTTGCACTGCACCATCATACCTTACAAACTTGCGTCCTGGTGTCGGCAGCGTCTGGTCGCTTGTGTCTACAGTTGTGCTCGTGCCGCGACCTCTGGCTTCCGCGCTGTCAACTGACATGGTATGGACTGTGAGGCTTCTCCGTGTCTGGACCCACAGGTTGGAACTTGTTTACATGACACCATTGCATAGCCCGGGCCCGAAAATAGGGGGTAGGTGAAAACAGCGTGCAATTATCTTTTGCAAGAGCCGAGTTATAGTCAATTTTGTCCCAAAATTCGTTGCCATGGCAACAGCTGTCGGTAGGGGAGAAATTTAAGCAACGCCATTGGATAGCGCAGACCGAAAAATAGGTGGATAGGTGCAAACAGTGCGCAATTATCTCTTACGGGGACCGAGTTATACCGCTTTGAAATCTCCATTGGCTGTAACTCGAGAGACAAAGACTGATGTCTGTTGTCACCACCACTACTACTACTACTAGTACTACTGCCTGCTTCTGTCATTAACCGTGACACTCTCTCTGTAATTAAATCTAGGCTTAAAGCTCACTTGTTTAATTTTGCATACAACTAACTGACCTGCTCTGCCAGCGCCTCTGAAGCTACGGCACTATATGAATGTATTATTATTTTTTTACCCCCGGCAGTAATGGTTCCCAGGGGTTAAAAACAAAAAAGGTTAAAAACAAACCATCAAAGTGACTAGAAGTCTGGTGCATCGAAGGCCTCGACAAAAGTCTCGTGGATCAGAATAGCGTTAAATCACTGTAGTAGAACAGAAATGCGCTGCCAAAGAAAAGTCATGTCGCCTGGGTCTCCCGTGACTGTGGTTGACCAACCACCCACCGCATTCAAAAAGTCTATTGCAGATGAGTGGGTTATGCCGTACCGTGACGTCCCAAGTCAGCGGCTTACCGGCTTGCCAAGGAGTCAGGGACAGAGTAAGTCCGTCCGGGCGCCTGCCGTCAGTTCTTATCAAACCGCATGGCTCTTTCGTCACTGGAACACCGGCCGTGGTCAGAGACCATGCCATGGCATCATTGATAGCATGATGTCTGATTATCCTGTTTGGTGACTGTTTACAGACCATACCATGAAGGCCGTGAGTGTCTACCGGCGATCCACAATGACATGTATGGGCTACACAGATGCTGCAACCAAAACGCAAAGTGACTGCCACACGAACTGCGTCGTCAGAAAGTCTCAGTCCACAGCCAGAGATGGGCAATGCTAAAAGCCAGTCTCCGCTGTGAGGTGTGGCAGTGGCAAGAAAGCAAGCTGTCTGTTGTGACTCAGATTAGTGTGCTCAAGCAGACTGAATGCCGGGCTGGTCCCAAAACGACTGCTTGTCTGGTAAAGCTTGAAAGTTACATCAAAAGACGTGAGACCAGAATTGTCAATAGATGGAGAGCATCTCAACAAATGCTGAATTCTCTGTTATTATTATTATTATCATTATTAATTACTACAACAACTACTACAACCAATAATACAATCATTGCTATACTAACTCGCTGTAAAAGTTCAAACGTGAGTTGTTCTCGGCATAAGCCTGAGATGCGATGTTTGTTGTCAAGCAAAGTGTCATTGCGAACCACTGAACTCAAGCATTCCACCACCAGATACCTGTAGACATATACATCAATCCAATACTACGACAAATACTACAACAGACATGTGAATATTTTAATATCCATCTGGAGCCATGGCCCAATATGGCCATAACAGACTCGCTGCTTTCTCGACCTAGCCTGACCTCATTTTGATTAAACAATTTATAGACCAGCTCACACCTGGTCTGGTGACTGTCTGCCGACAGCCAAACAATATCAGTATACACGGTGGCCAAAAAAAACGTCCCAAATATTTGCATGCGTTATGCAACAGAATAATAGAAATAAATCAGTAGAAAAGCACAGACGTAATGAGCAAACATATTCGAATATGTTTAGCAATTTTCATTTAAAATACTTCTATATTAGCCGAGATACAAACAAAATAGTGTTACACGTCATAAAGTAAATTTTGCAAGCGGCTCATCATTTACATTGCCGCTCATACGCAGGCTGCATCAGAACGTCACAGTAACCTAACTGTCAGCCAACTAATCAGCAGAAAATGTGCTGAATAGGTTCTCCATTCTCTTTTGCCACTACCACTAAATGCCTTTTCCAATACAACTTGGCTTTTCTGATTTTGACTGTCTCATGTCGACATCATGTCATATGTTTGTGATAACATTCTGAAGATCTTTGAGATTCGCAAACGGTTCATGGTTTCTATTATAGACAAGTTTTTGCAAGACATCCCAAACTAAACAATCTAGCGAAGTCAAATCCGGAGAACACGATGTCTATTCTTGTGAGCTGATTAAGTCATATATGTTGTCCTGAAAAACATTTCGAGTTGCTTTGATGCGGTATGATGGAACTCTGTCTTTACATAATTCGCTATATTAGCTGTTGTACGACAGCATCAAGCATGCATGCAGTAATTATTTCAATTTTTCATCAGTATATAATTCTCACGTAGTGTCGTAATACGTATAAATTTCGTTTGCGGTAACTTCAAGCAGCAAAATTGGCGCAAAATCAGTTCAGTTGTTATTGTTTACATTGGTAACCATTGGCAACAGTGGAAGGAGACGATCAGCGAGCAGCGCCATGCGCCGCCAGCTCAGTGACACTGTGTCGCAATTGGTTGAGGTCTTGGTTGAGGTCAGCGTAACGGCGGTTGATTGGCGGCTAATATAATTTTAGCAACTACGGAGTTACGACATAATTGCAAAAGAGTTACAAAGTCGTAGAATCAGCTTCCAAAATTCGGACACACTGTTTTTGCGACAATCTTACGACATCGTAACTTGTTGATTTACGACAAAGATACGACGAAGTTGCAAAAATTTTACAACAATTTTACAATGTTTTGTAAATTAGGCCCCTGTTCTTCACCTACTGCTACTACCGTAACCAGCCAGCAATAATAATAAAACTAATGTCAAAGTTTCAATGCTGTCATCGTGACACTGCAGCTGCGAGAGTTCGTTTAACAAATGTAGCACAGTACTGGGTGGCTGCTGAACTTTGTACCAAGCCATTTATTATTATTACTTAGCTTGACAGCTAAGATATAAGGATAGAAGGCTGAGACGACCTAGGTTGCTGGCTACATACCGAGATGCTTTACTTGCCTGCAGACAGTTGCCCTCCAAGTTTAGTAACTGAGCCCGCCATAGAGTAACTTCATTAATTAGACACAACGCGTTACTGTTACGCCATGCCATGCCATGCCACCAAGCAATGTGAAATATCAGCTACTACCGCAACAACAGCAACAACAACGTACTTCCTATTGTGTTGCAAGCAGTGGTGCTGCACGTCGTCTCTGCATGCCTGACGAAATGCTGGGCTCAATCTGATGTCCTTCAGAGTCATCTGACAGCAAACAACAACAACAACTACTACTACTAATACAAGATAACGATACCAATTTACTATGAAAATCTTTTTTAAAATATGTGGTTTTATTTGTCTGTATGAAAAATATGCAACATAGTGCATTTTATGCAATATCTGGTCAGCAAATGTACAGGCCTGTAAAGTGCTTTCACTGCATGTAAAATGTCTTGATTTCAGACAAAAGCAGGCTTTAAGGCAAGCCAGATTGTTATCTGTGATATGTAACTCATTATCAGGAAATAACACTTACCTGAAAATGTTCCATTTCGGACGCCAGTTTTAAGCAAAATGTTTTCTTAAAATATGCAGGCCATTTTGATGCAAAATGCGCAGGAAAATATGTAAATATGTGGCGTAAATGATGATCACATATGCAGAAATGTGTGAAGATGTGCAAATTTTTGCATATGAAGCATAATTTACACATATACGATTTTGAAAATGCCATAATATGCGAAAAATATGTGATATGCGAGTTTGTATGTTGCAATTGCATATGTAATTACATGTTCGCATATAACCAGCATCCTTACCTACTCTGAGCTGCTAAGACAAGCACACTGCAAAGATATGCAGGTGGTAAATAGTACAAAAGAGATAAGGCAACATAGAGCTATTGACCAGTTGATGATGTTCGACTCCGGCCTGGCATTTCTCGTTCATGTCCTCGTGATGTTTATTCTTTATCAGACAATGCATCAGTGATCCCGGAACACTATCAGCCTTATCCGATTCTGCCTCATCCTAGAGACACAGGGAGACAGACAAAAAGACAGAAAGATACAAGAAAAGCCCAGCTAACACAAATGGGAACGCACAACAGCGGTGCATGTTTAAAAGCCCAGTACAACAATCACACATGATAGCAACCATGTTTTTACGGTCGTCAGAGGGCGCCAGACCGTGACTGGCGGCTAATTATCTACAGTGTTTTACTTGTACTCACCAGAGGGCGTGGCCTGACACGCTCAGTCAACGCCATATCGATTGGAAATCGCAATTTTTCCCTACTCCTCTGTCGTTTAGCGCCCTCGCTCAGGGTGACCTCTTTTGAATTTACGGAAAAACTTTATGGATCCTGAAACTAGAGTCTTCTGGGCAGCTGACAGTGAAAATTTGGTGATCCTAGCTTGCACCATTTTTGACTGATCCACCCGTGTGACGAACGGATGGATAGACAAACAGACAGATGGACAGAATTGCAATGGCTAAGACATGCTACATTAGGCGCTGCTGTTGCGCGTAAAAATTACGGTTGGGTACTTGCTATAGCACTTCTTACATGCGACGAACTCGTAGACGGAAGCACTTTACAATCTCGAAGTGGCGGCTGACTGGCATGAGCTAATGATATCGCAGTGTGACCATTCATTGCCCACATCAGTGAAAAGTTGGACCGGTGGCGGGCAGCCAGCATACATACCACCACTCCAAACAGCCACATTAGACCTTTACCCCTTAACCCATAATTTAATTTACTGCTCATTTCCCATACTGCTGAAGGTAGGAGGCTGAGTTGACGTGAGACAAAGCATCAGTGATCCAGGAGTACTATCAGCTCTATCAGCTCTAACAGCCGAGAAGGGCCAGACGAAAATAAACAAAATCGCCTAACTTTACTGAGTTACCTGCGTAGTGTGCCATGGCCAAATGGCCCTCAGTACTAAGCACTGACAATGAGACATCAGAATAAGAAAAAATGATATATTTTAATAGAATGCAACCATGAATGGCCAAAGTGTTACAACTAGAAATACAACAATACAACAGAATAAGAATAAGAAAAAACAATACAACAAGTACTAGTAGAAAAAAAAACAAAAAAATTACCGAAAAACAAATGATACAACGTCATTAGATCAGATGAACTGTTTTGCTATGCCTCTTTGCCGGTGGTTGAGTAAACAAACAAATCAGCTGTGCTCTCACTACCTTGCAATGCTGCAGCCAGAACTGCCGGCAGGAGTCGGCGAATATTTTGTCTAGTGCAGGATTTTCTTCGACGTCTTCAACAATCTTCTTGACAGCTTCTCGGCACTCCGGCTTCAACGAATCTAGATGATCCTCCAGGCAGTCCATCTCCTAACATCACAAAGTGCACTATTGGGTTAGTAGCATGGCATAGCAGTAACTCGTTTCATTCAATTAACAAAGTTAACTTTTGTACTTGGATGGGTGACTGCCTGCGGGCAGGTAAACCACCACGGTACATAACCAGACGTCTAAATCAACTCAGTCTTCCATCCCTCTGGGGTAGATAAATTGAGTACCGGCGTGTCCGGCTGGAGTTAGGGCAAAATGTGTTCACCTGTGTCGAATGGCAGGTAACACTGTGTGATCCCATACAGCAGGTGACGCTCCGTAACTCTGGAATGGGCTTCCATTAAGAGCTGTAACACCACCTTTAACCTTTAACTATGGTTTTCCTGTCAGGCTTGGAAATTCCCTTTGGCTCTGGAGCGCTGCGGAAGTTGCGTGGCTGCAGTGCCCATATGGTGGTCTGCTGATAGATTGGGCTGCCTGACAGGTGCTTCCCAGTAGCAAATGCGAAATCATTTGGTAGGCCCCAATGTACAGATATGTAGTCATGTGGTCGAGAATAGCTGTGCTCTTTGGTATTTCTGCCATGCCTTAAAGTACCCAGTATACTTGCTGGGAACTTTCTGGGGATGGCTGATGGGCCACATAGTGGCCTAAGCCTAAGGTGAGATATCTGGCTGCCCTGCTTAGCATTGGAACTTGGAACATCCACACAGTACAGGCAGAACCCCTGCACAATGTTAACAACATTGACATGAAACCGGGCTTTCCCGGTTGTCAACCCACGGATGTGAAATGACCTGCCAAATGACGTGACATCTGCGAAGTCGTTATCCAGCTTCCATCAATGACTCAAAAGTCCACTGTTCACAAAAGCCTTTTTCCGACTATTTCCTGGACTGAACTCCAACTCTGCCTAACCTGTCTCTAGTAGACAAAGCTGTAGTTTGTGTAACTTAGGTGACTTCAAAATCCCAGACTGATTCATAAATGAAAGTCAGAATCAATTCTTGCAATAGGCACATTATAGGGAATTTTACTTACTTACGGTCAAAGTTATTGCATCACTGCATTAATGCTGTTGGCTGGGAATCCGCCTTTAAAAATTACCACACAAATCATCCCCAAGAGTTTGCCCTTTACCCTTACCATACAAGAAAATGTTAGGCAGTCAAACAGAGATTGAGTGTGTATAAATCTATTGCACCAGAACACTACAGCTTAGCTTAGTGGTTACATCAGTCTCCCACTAATAACGTTACCTCCCGTCAAGACAAGATAGCACTGAGATAGGTGACCACTCATTGATATGCATGCCTAGTATTCTCCAAGCCACCAGGCCAACTCAGCCTAGCCATCCCTCTACAAGTAGTCATGATGAGCACTGGCAGTCCTTACAAGTAAAATATAAATGTAAAAATGGTGCATAGCTCTTAATAGGAGACCCTTCACAAAGCTACAGAGCAACATCACCTGCCATATGGGATCACACAGTGTTACCTGCCACCTGACAGAGATGAATGTGCCCCACTGCAGAAACTGACCCTTCTTCACTAACAGTTATTGTAACCACTGCCAGTAGTCATTCTGCTTAGGCACAGCACTGGCCTGGATAATTTGGTCGAATATCAAGACAGTATACCCATGTTGGTACTAACGTGGCAAGGCTATTAAGCTAATGTGATGGTCTGATCAAGACAAAGTGTAAATTAGGGCACAAACGGAAGTGTGAACACAGAGCTGGCACCTCATTCTTTTCTATTTTCTGTGAGCAGAGACGGGCAAGATCTTCAATGCAGAGATGTTCTATTTCCGGATCCAGATCAACGGAGTGGGCACGTTCCAACATGGCATCCTTCAGCTGTACTATACACTGTGTCGACATGTCCACCTACAGAACACACATATCACCATTCATCATTATCACAGAGGGCTTTAACATGACCAGAATAACAAGTGTTATTTCCAGGAACTAGTCAGAAAAGCAGGCAAATAAGTAGGTCTAGACTAGAAGGCGCTTGTGAGAGTGCATATCTCCGTCATGTGAAGTGATTTAAACATTACTACTACTACTACTACAACTACAACGAGGAAAGAAGAGCTGCTTCGTGGAGGGAGGGAAAAGTAACAGCCGGCGTTGCTGCTTGCGCTGTTGGTGCAACAACGTCATTGCTATTATGAGTCATCACGTACACAGAAGAAACGACGAACAGAACGGCCAATCTCTTAATCTCCTCCAACGTTCACTATGCTCACCTTGGCAGAGATAATGAGAGCGATAAAACAGATAAGTGTTGAGATGCTGTCTGAAGACCAACAGTAATGATGCACCGGGTGCAGACGTGATGTCTCATGAAAGTTCATTTCATAGCGAAGACTGGATGGATATGCCTGCTTGCGTACAGTCGATACTGCCAAATAGTTGTTGGAGCTTAATTAAACTGAATAAATCATTAGTGCTAAATTATAATAAAGATGCGAAATTAACAATTATGCACAAACTTTTTACTTAGCATATTCATTCCGCTTTAAGTTGTGTCACTAATAAATATCTGATAAGATGATAATCTCTTTTCCAAACTGAATATATCAAACTAGATTTTTAAAAAGATGCTTAACAATACTTGTGTCTCAATGCATTAGTGACAGAGCTGTTAGCTTAACCAATAAAGTTGCCAACTGAAATCATACGTTTTACTCAACAATTACCACAATCAGTTTTTAATCAAAATTAACAATTACTAGTTAATAAGCTATTTAAAACATTTTAATAGTGTAAAGACATCCATGCATATGGACCTTGTCAGCTGTGTGTAGACTACGATAGAGACAGGTGAGTGACTGCGCTCGAGCGAAGTCCGTGTCCGAGTTTGGCTTACAGTGACCTTGCAGTTCCAAGTAGCAAGCATGAAAGAACCTGGGCTTCAGTCTGATAAAACACAAGCACATGCAACATGTAAATAAGTAAGTAAGATAATTTAGGGGGTGCAATTTAGCAGTCAGCAACAATGTGCCGTACTCAAAATATGCACAAAAGCAGTCAAGAACTTTTTGTGTTATTTGTAGAACTTACATAGCAACTTTGGAGAAAGACGTTTTTGTGCCTGCAGGCCAATAAAACTAAGAATCAGCTTTCCAGTTCATCCAAGATGAACCAACATTAACTTCAAACAGTTTATATAAAACACTTTTGTTTAGGTCAGGTGCTGAGAATAATTGCTTTTTAAAAATCCATGTACATCAATTGCCAGTACTAACTGTACTTCTACAATCCGAAGGTGCATACTGTAACATGCATTTTCACTAACTTCAACCTCAACCATAACCGTAACCCTAACCCTACTCCTACTTGAAAGTAAATGTGGAGATTGAGTCAACATCTGCAGAAGTGTACAGAAAAAACCTCCTATAACTTTTGAACTATCAAACCTTCAGACTATCGACCCTACAAATTATTCAGCCACCCCTCAGTACTGAAGTCATTGTTGCCATTTGCACAGAAAAATCTCAGATAAAACAACGAATCTAAAACTTGACAAAAAAACAAAATTTGTACAGCGGCTGACTTACCTGAAGTTACGAGTGACAAAATACTGAACTTCCATCAGTTTTTCCTGGCAGTCGTCGGTCATTCGACGATCACCGACCAGAGTCAGCAGACACGAATAAACCCTACCAGACCACACACAGTAAACAAAATACACACTTGTGACAATGTACGGCAAGACATCTCACACACATATGCACTGAGAGCATATTAAAAAATACAAATGCAAAATATGCTCTTCCAAACTATCTGAAAACAGTTTCTGTCTATTTTAAAATGTCACCTCAGACATTTCGACCTCACTTTCTACTACTGCACACCGAGTGCATTTGGGGCCATTTACAGCTATGGCGCCGTATGAATTACCTACCTACCGACACACAAATGACACAGAGGCTGGCAGAAATGCATAGAAATTATGCATAGTAAGTCAGACCAGACCAATGCTATCAGATCACAAACCTCTAGAACAGAGGTAAAGATTTATTCAGATCTATGCTAAGCTGTAAATTTTTATGCAGCCTGTCCAGTTCAGACAGTTCGATTCTATCAACTCACTTCTGACTGGCACGAGTGACAAATGCACTACACGAAAGCAATTTTAGATGAGATTACATTGGATTAGCAAGTAATAACTGAGATCGTATGAAACAGTGATAAGTAAGTGAAGAGAGAGACCTGCGATTACCCGGCCTCACTTCACCACAAGATGTGCTCCTAACCACAGGCTCGCAAGCTTCAGCTACTGCTGGGTCGACTGAATAGTCCTCAGCCGCATTAGTATGCAGCAGCAGCTTCTTCAGCTAGGCACAAACACAGTTATGCAGACAAACAGACAGAGACATACAGAGAGCCATTGACTGATACATACACAGACGCAGATGTACACACAGTGGCTTCTATCCCTATACCTGGTGGGCGCAGATAGTGCCCAGTGAAATATAGGGGGAAAGTTTTGATAAAGTTGTAGATCAAAACTTCCCCCCTATTTTTTACTTCCCCCTATTTTTCACTTGGCAAACTATACCCTTAACAAAACTTTCTCTTTAGAGGGGAAAGTAGCCCAAAATAGAGGGGAAAACTTGAGTCAAAAATTGGGGAGGACCTCAGCCCATAACTGAAAGGGGGGAGTTGCACCCAAGTTTGATTCCAGATTTGAGGGGATAGAAGCCACTGTGTACACAGAATCACGATTCTCATGTAACATGAATTCCTCTACAGCCACAGTCAGGGCATGTAATAGAAATGCCCCCACAGTAAGTGGCTAGCCATAGCCCCTATTATGCAAGGCGTGCATCATTTTCCAGAACTTTATGATGTCTGGTGACCATGACCTCTAACCTTCGGAACCAAAAATAAAAAAAACCAGTTGTCCTGGGGAACGTTCACACCAATGTTGATTTTCTTTTGAGTAACACTTCGATATGTGACAAAAAACAGACAGGCAGACAGACGGGTGAGACTCGTAATGTGGCTTACTGGGTAAAGGTAAAAATGCCATATCCCCGAAAAAAGGCTTAGCCATAGCCGCTGCTCATCTCCCAGATGCTGGCTGTTGAGCTGATAGGTAGACAGAGCAGGGAGTCGATGACGTATGGCCAGTGCAACAGCAGACCTTCACAGTCGCAAAGAATCAACGCTCTTTGGCCGGTACCAAATTATAGTACTTACTTAAGCCAAAATTTCAAAAGCCCAAAGTCGCAGACTTTGTCGCAAACACCTCAACATGTCGAGACAGTTTTTGTCTGCGACTTTCATGATTTGTGTCCACAACTTTCCCCACGGGAAGTTTCAGTAAAAGTCAATGAAATGGAATTTAGGCTTAAACAGAGGCAAGTGTGCAAACAACTTACCCAGGGTTGTTACCTGGCAGTGTACTGGGCGAGAGTCAAACCAGCAACCTCACGATCATTAATCCAACATGCTGCCACTGGACTACCAAGCCACACAAGCTTACTAAGGTGACTACAAAAAGCACGCAAAGCTATCAAGATGCAGACGCAAACCTGCTGATAGCAAGCTGTTGAAAGTTGCTTGGTGGCAGTTGGCAGATTGTTGGCTGCTGCCTCAGCAACAGCTCTGGCCTGATGCCTAGCGACGTCCATGAGACAATGTATCACATCCCGTCGAGCGACGCCATCGCAGTGGGTACTGACATCAGCCGCACAACTCTGCTCCACAGACGGAGAGATGCGGTAATCCTCCAGCAGACCACGACGCACCGACTTCAGCTCGGCTGCACATTCCGGCTCCAGCGGTATACCTACATCAACAGCAGCAGCAGCATCATTATCACCACATGACAGTCGATTGATATATAAGTTACAAAATGAAGCCATTAGATTAATTCTTAAAATAGAAACAGTTGAAAATATACAAGGCCCATAATGCAGCCTATCGAAAAGGCCTTATAATAATAAGTTAAATAGTGCATGTGGAACTGTTCCAAAAGAATACGAGGTAGACACAGACAAACTTGTGGAGTGTACCGTGCCGAGTGACGTTCTCCAGACACTCAAGCACGACCGACATCCCACTGGCGGCAGCGTTATCAGCGCGATGAATGGAATGACAGTTGTATCTGCGAATGTCGGACAGACACAACACGCTGATGCCGTGACGCACTTTGTAGTCTGCACTCTCTAGCCGCTGACGACTTGTTAGCTTCTCACGACACTAACAGACAGAAAGACAGATATACACAGTGTTTCATAAAAAAGCACCCTTTTTGTTTCTCTTATAACTCAGTGGAATGCATGAAATTTTTACCAGATGTAGCTGAGGAAATACTAATTCAAACTATTTAGACAAAATATGACTGTTAGTTAAATATTCTACGCTAGTCGTGATGTAATGCTGACGTCATAATGTGTCGTGAGTACAAACTGGCTTGTCTCAACTGGTTCTGTCAGTAGCTACCCTGCTTCGACAGTAAACTTTATCTGGTTCACTGAGAGAAAATTTTCATTGTATCAGCACTAAGCAACATTGGGGCATGAAATCAGGCGTCTCGCGATCTGAAAACTTAACCATCTGGCAAGGGTGTGTGCTGGTGCACTGTCTTGCTGGAAGGTTTAAAAGTTACACTATCTGCATACATGTGTGAAAGTGATCGTTTTGGGCATTTTTTGTGGCTACAATGTAAAACTTCAACAGCTTGTCATCAATGAACCAGACAAAGTTCGCCATCGACGCAGGGCAGCTATTCAGCAAGTCTGTTAGCACCGGTTGCGACAAGCCAGTTTGTACTCGCTGCACACTATGACATCAGCATTATGTCACGACTAGCAAAGAATATTTAACTAATAGCCACATTTTGTCTAAATAGTTTGAATTAGTATTTCTTTAGCTACATCTGGTAAAAATTTCGTGCAAATTGATCATTTGACTGAATTACGAAAGAAAGAAAAAGGGCACCATTTCTATGAAAAACCTTGTGTCTGGAACACTCTGCCAGAGAACATAACACAATCCCAGTAACTCTCAACATTCTGTCAACATCTCAAAACATAGCTCTTTAAAGTCATATCCGGACATCATTGTCTAAACAGGCTGTTGCTGTTTAACCTTAAAGTAGCCCTTCTACTAAGACAACTCTAATTGACAGATTAATTACAGAGACAAGTCACTACTAACAATCACTTGCACTGGTATCGACAATAAAGAAACAACTGCAAAAGAGTAAAAATTAAACATACTAATACTGCAAAAACTTAAACAACAATAATAGACTACCTAGACAAACACAAACAAACATGATATTAGTAAACAAAGTGTTTTTTGTGCTAACTGGCAAGAAAAAGAATGAGTTCATGGGACACAAATCACATTCGATCAACATTGTGTGTAGTGATTGCAATCCCAGAATTGAATTCTCAATCCCGGGAGCTGGGATTAAAAAATTTGTAATCCCGGGATCCCATTTCAGGATTAGGCTTACAAGTTTGTCGTTATTTTGGTATCTACAATAGACTTATTGCATGCATAAGATGTGGTAGACTCGTACAGAATGTATGTCAGAACGGTGTAAGGAGTGACTGTGAATGTCAAAATACAAATTACAGAGCACAGCAAGGAGTAGTACCGATACTTTAGCGTGCATAGAATATTTTTTTCATTAAACCTCTAGAATTGTTATTTTTAGAATTTAATGCCCGAAAAAGTGCGATTTTAACGAATTTTTGTAATCCTGAAATCCTGGGATTGGGATGTCGCCAATCCTGGGATTAAGAATTGGCAAAAACGACCGAGATTCCAAGATTGCAATACCTAATTGTGTGCTATACAAATTTATGCACTGGTACTTACTTACTTACAGTCGTGCCTATGACATAAGATTGTTCCTGTCCGTCTGTAACACAATGTATAGCGGCTAAATGGTACATAGGGGGTTAGCGATAATACCATTGGATAGGGTAATGACAAGTTCCTACAGGCTGTCAATAATAACCATGTTGCTACTTCCAGCAGTTTTGCCGCTATTTTCAACGCAAAGTAGCTGACTGCAGCTATCAGTCACGTGCATCAAATTACTGTATGCCAACGCTGATTGTATTGTTCAATAGCAGCATTAGCATAGTAGTCACCTCTAAGAAACTGCTTTCTCCGAGCAACCCTAAGTCAAATGCTAGCCTTCAAACATAGAAAGTATGGTCGGCCCACCCTAGTAAGAGCTGGGCTTCTTGGGTTTTCTATGCATTTCTGTTAGCAAGTCCAGCAGACAGGAAGACTAACCGATGAAGACATCTGGAGATCAAACTTGTGCTTGTAAAGGCACTTGTAGACGGCTCCAGCGCCCGATCTGACATCATGACAGAAGGTCTCTCTGTCATCACGACATGCGAGAAACAACTGCCGATCCTTGTGGTAATCATCAGCTTGCAGCTCAGCTACACGCAGCAGCTCATGACGACATTGTGTCGATAGCTCGGACACGTGGTTTGATAGGCAGGACAACGTACTGCCTTGATCATGTAACTACACATACAGACACAGCGACACAGTGACATACAGACATATACAGACAGACAGACAGACAAACAAACAAACACAGAAAGCCAGAGACAAACACATAGAGAAACAGACAGACAAAAAAGATAAATGTGTATAGTTCTTCACAGAAAGCCACCTCAGAACTTCAGGTCATACAGTACAGTGCTACCTGCCAGTCGACACCAGTGAATGTGTATTGTGTACCAGTCTAACCCCAGTCGGCAGGCCGATACTGAAATTACTCGGATGGAAAGCTAAGTTAAGGCGACCTCAGTCGTTGGTTATACTACACTGAGATGGATCACGTGTCTGCAGACAGTCACACAACAAAGCAATAACCAGGCTAAACACAGAGCAACTTTACTGATCGAGACTAACATGTTAAGACTAAGACAAGTCAAGTCTGTACGTCCACACGTCCGTCTGTCGGCTCGCATCTGCTATATAGTGACCCTCATTCTCGAGCAGCTTTTTTTTCCGTGGACCTGACCTGCCTCCGTATCTGTCCATCTGCTATCTGCAACACGGCTGCTGCCGTATACCATATATATACAGACATGTCGCGTTTGCTTACTGATTGAGAATGACCCACAGGACTTCATCCTGACACCCCTTGCTTATACTGACATTGTCCAGTAAATGCTATAGACTTGTGGCATTGTTATATATATAGCAGTCATTGCTGTATGCACATAGCAGTTGCATATAAGTGAGCCCATGTAAGTGATGGGTGTCAGGATTAAATCTTACGGGTCAGTCTCAATCAGCAAGCAACAGATGGCAGATCAGACTTGTATATGGACTTGTTGTATGTAGTATGAATGAATATGAATGAATATATCAATTTGTATAGCACCCAATTAGAGAAGACTTCAAGAGCGCTCGCAGCAAAATAAATGAGTTTTGAGTTTTTTTGCAAATGTATCTCTGGACAGTGATGAAGTCCGCAGGTCAACGGGGAGGCTGTTCCATGTGACCCGGCAAGCCAGGGCAAAAGTCCCTCCTGAGATCGTGGTCCTTGTGCGCGGCACGACGAGTGCCCAGCTGTTTGCCAACCGCAGCTGCCAAATGTCAACGACAGACGAGACCGGGGTGCACACATTTGCTAAGTACAACGGCGCCAGACTATAAAGGCACTTGAAGGTGATCATCGTTAGCTTGAAGGTGATTCGCTGGCGGACCGGAAGCCAGTGAAGTTGACGCAGCACTGGAGTGATGTGGTCGAACTTACTAGTTCCGATCACGACACGCGCTGCTGCATTCTGGACAGTCTGCAGTTTCGTCAGCAGGCCGTCACCGATCCTGTACAGCAGACTGTAGCAGTAATCAAGACGGCTGCTGACGAATGCGTGCACCAGTGTCTTCGCAGCCTCCAAAGTCAGGGAAGACTTGACCATCCGTAGCTGGCGTAGTTGAAACAGGCATGACCGGCATAATGCAGCAACGTGGTCGGCCATGGTGAGCTGGCCGTCAGTGTTGACGCCAAGGTCAAGCACTGCGGACGATGGCTTGACGAGGGCAGACAGTAGTGGTAGCTTGGTAGTGGTCAGCTTGGCAAGCTGCTGTCGTGTTCCAAGCCACACGAGCTGTTTTTTGTCGGCGTTCATCCTCAGCTTGTTGCCATGCATCCAGGCATGAAGGCGTTCAGAGCGGGCGATGAAACATTGCGTTGAAACTGACGCGGATGCGGTCGGAGCACCTGCGTGTCGTCAGCGTACGAATGTCTGACGAGTCCGGCACTCGAGATAATGTCGAACAACTCAGCGGTGTACAACAGAAACAGCAACGGGCCAAGGACAGAGCCCTGCAGTTGTGGAATGCCGAAGAGCAGCTCGACGACTGCCGACAGCTGCCCGTTGTAGCAGACCTGCTGGGTGTGACTGTGCAGGAATGACTGCGGCCACTCTAGTGCTGTGCCGCAGATGCCGAACGACTGCTGCAGCCGACAAACGAGGATGTCGTGATCGACACAGTCAAAAGTAACGCTCAGGTCTAGAAGACCGAGCAGTGTAACGTCTTGACGGTCGGCAGTGGCGTAAATGTCGGACAAGATGCGCAGAAGCGCGGTCTCTGTCGAATGATGGTGCCGGTATGCCAACTGCAGTCGCGGTAGCAGGTTCTCTTCCTACTCTTCCTGCAGATGGCTGACAAGCTTCTCAACGACAATTCTCTCAGTGACCTTGGACATAAACGCCAGGTTCGAGACTGGACAATAAATCTTAAGATCGCCAGCGTCGAGGCACGGTTTCTTCAGAAGCGGCGTCAGGATGGCGTGCTTCTGTGATGCGGGTAAATGGCCTTCACGCAGTGATGTGTTGATCATCGCCGTCAGGTATGGCAAAAGCACGTCGGCGGATTCCTTCAGCAGGAACGTTGGAATGGGGTCAAGCGTGCAGGACTTCGTAGGCATTGATAAGATCACGCGCCTCATCACCTTCCAGCTTGTCTAAATGTCTGTCTGTCTGTCCATTTGCCTATGTTCATGTACCTGAGCCTGTTCATCATGATCATCATCACCAGCGCCATCATCAGTGCTGATACGTCCACAGTGCAGTTTCGTGATGTCTGGCTTACAGTGGTTGACAAACTTGTAGACCAACTGGTAGTCAGCGAAGATAAGTGCCTCCAGTCGACCGAGCAGTTCACGACATCGATCGCTGGTGATGTTGTCCATGTAGTAGATCATGCAGGATATGACCAGACCTTTCCGTCGCTCAATGGCACTGCACTCGGACAGCTACAAGAAACATTAACATTAAAAAATTGTTAATTTCATGACCTACTTAGTCCTCCTATCTCTCACTGCAGTGTCTGGCCATAAGCTCAGTTCACTCAAGCACGACAACTAAGACATAGCTCAGATCTGTGTACTACCCATTCTCGGGCAAAACAAACTACACCGTGTCTCAGAAAAAAACAGTCAAAATTGTTTTTGTCATAACTTTGTCAAATTTTTACTAACTTTAATAATTTTTGGCATGTTGATGGCTAAGACGATGAAATTATGTAAAGTGCACTCTTTTTCCACCTCGCCTAATTTATGTCAATGCACTACCATGTGAAACATAGATGCTCCAGACTGTTGCATAATGCTAAGTTTTTGTCTCAAGTAAATGCTGTAGTGAGTTAATTAGGCACAAAATACATTAAAACATTAATTATTTAACAGAATTATAAGTTTGTGTAACAATTTGCTCGCAAATTAAAATTTATGCCAAAGTGTGCTCCACATACAAAGAGGCAATGGGTTTGATGTACAACACCAATGGCTGATAGCAGAGTCAACAATCGACTGATCAAATGCATTCACTCATCGATTAGACATGTTTTAATCCCATCAGCCAGCTATTCTGTTGTCTGCTGTTTTCAACATAAAATATTTAATAGCTCAAAATTATTAAACCACGTTGCAATCTCTGTCGAATTGATGATGCAAAGGTGAGCCATCAGATACAAATAATAGCCATGTAATGTAACAATTTGAAGCATCTGTGTTTCACACAGTAGTGCATTGACATAAATTAGGTGAGGTGGTAAAACAGTGCACCATTCATAATAATATCGTCTTGGCCATCTTTACGCCAAAAATTATCAAAGTTGGTAAAAATTTGACAAAGTTATGCCAAAAACAATGTTGACTTTTTTCTTTTGAGACACGTTGTATAAATCACAGTCATGAAACAAGTACATACATGGTCCACCAACACGCTTGTATCCTATTATTGTTAGTTTTTCTTGCATTTATACTTCACACTGCAACTGTAGCAACATGCTTAAAGTGTGGTGAGCTATTCAATAAATACTTTATTCCTATTTGTCCACAGAAAGTAGCAGAAAAATTTTTTTTACATCGATTAACATTTAGCAAAGGTATTGACAAAAAGAAAGTGGGACGTTTTTTGAGGGGACACAGTGTATATTAAGTATCTATTCACCATCACTGACAGTTACTTGCCTGTCACACATTTTTATTCTCCGACATTTTTCTAAATTGATTGTGAATTGATACGACTTTCTCTGTAATAGACACAATAAAAATTCTATACATGATATGATTATATGAATGTATAACATAATTTGTTGTGTGTATTACCTTGGCAAGGTCAGTCTGGCAGATCGATGAGATGGCCGACTCAAACTTGCTGTTGTGTGTGATATTATACTTGTACTGCCATAACAACTAAACAACACAGACCAGCAGACACTGATACACCTAAACATAAACAGATGAAGAGACATACATAGTCAGACAAAAAGACAGTGAGTAAGTAGAGTTTAACATCCCAATCAACATACTACAGGTCATTTTTGGGACAATTCTTTCCAGGCATCATTCACTTACCAACAACGAATTACAACAGCTGAAATCAAACAAACTAACAGCACAAAAGCCAAATAACAATAACGAAGTACCTAAACATAAACATAATATTAGCCAACAAAATATTCACACATCATGTCATATGGCCAGGAAATGGATCAAGCCTACTCTACAGCTACCAGGACCCACCTGGGGCACGCAGACAGGCAGACAGACAATTATCGGTAAAAAGGAAAATGAAAATGATTGGCCTTGGTCTAATACACATTGAAGTAGAGAAAATAGAGCTGTTGAAGCGTTAATTTTTTTAATGCATTAATTTTTTTAACGCATTAATCAACGCGTTATTAATGCACCTAGGCCCATCGAGAGGGAAAGTAGGGGGTAAGTTACCCCGGGCCCCACAACATTTAGGGGCCTCACCTGTAGAGTATAGAAAGTTGGAAAAACATTTTCAAATGTACAATCAACAACAACTGACGTCATAGCTAGCATAGAAATCTATTAGCCTGTCGTCGGAATAATTATTTATTTGCAGTAGTGATGAACGGCAACTACAGTTTAGTTACTTCAATTCATTCGATTGTCACATAACTGCAGTTTAACAGAATATTGAAACTTTTTTTTCATATAATTAAATAGTAAATTAACATAATTTTACATATGTGTGTAAATTTTTTTTAACATGCGTTAACTTATTAATGCATTAACACGTTAATTAACATGTTAATTTGACAGCTCTAATAAAGCAAAAATGAATTACAGATAACTTAACAAATTAAGACAAAAAAAGACTAACAGAATCCAGCCAAACCACCGCAATGTAAATAAACGAAGAAAAGGCTTCAAAAATTATACTTCAACCTCAGCCTAATCAACGCATGAAATAATCAAGTTAACATCAACAAAGTGGAGTACTAATTTACAAAATACAAATAACAAGTGGATAAATAACAAATCTATCTCACTATCTGAATGAAAATAGAGCTATTTTTTTTGGCTGAAGCAATTTTTGGCAGTCTTGCGTAAGCTCCACAGAAAAAATACTGATATTACTTATAAAAACCCACCAGATTGCGAAACAGCTAAAAACCAAAACTGAAAACTGACAACGCAAACCTCTAAAACATCACACTCGGCAAAGACAAGTGATACTTACATGTTGACATTCCAGCGAAACACTTTCCCCATCCTATATATAACACAATTATTAGTAGTATCATTATTACTCTTACTGTTAAATAAATATATTAAAAGTTAAAAAATATGATGCTCAAGAACTAACATTATGCAAGTGCTAAAATACAATAAAGGATACTATTTTTAATTTTTCCATTTTTCCACTTTTTGCCTTCGAATTCAAAGCAAAAGCCAAAGTGAGAAATTTTTACTTAAGTGATAATGTGACAAAAGCTACTACAGTTACTAATCGCCTTCAACAACATAATGGATGGTGCTGCAAAAGATAGATTATGATTAATTATTTTATTATTTATCAAAATGGTAAGAACACAGTCAGTGACACAAACTTCCAAGTCATCCTGAAGGCACTCGGCTACCGCAAAGTTGTGCAGGTTGGAACCTTTGCAGTACTTGTGAACATCGGCCACGCAGTCCGGATGCTGCGATAACCTCACCGCCCGTCCAGTACTGAATGACTCACGTCGACCTGGCTGTAGCGGATTATTTTGAGCCATCATGTCTCTATGATGCAGAACTACATCGGGATGCACAAGCTGATGCAGATGCTGCCCATCTTTCTGTAAACGTTCATTCCCAAACTGCTGCTGCTGCGGCACATTTACCATTGTACCGGGATCTTGCAGTCTTTGTTTCACATTTTCACCTGCATACGAGTGTGGCCGTTGTTGATTTTCAGAAACTTTCTCATCATCATCATGTTGTTGTTGCTGCTGCTGTGGCTGTGGCTGCCAGTTGATCGCATCTATGTCATGCTTTCTTTTATCAGCCGCCAGCCCTTGCTTTGCATCAGATTCTGCTACACTGTCGTGTATCTGTAACAGAAAAAAATATTCTTATTATTACTATTATTATGTTTCAAAACAATTTTATATCCGCAGTAATCAACAGCTATGTGATCAGGACCTAGGTTGTAAATGTCAGTCATTAAGGGCGCGTTGCACCAACCATACTTAAATTTAAGTACATGCTTAACTACTGTACTTAGCAGAAAATGCATTGCACCAATGCCATTTAAGCAGGCCAGCCTGCTTAAACGTCACTTAAAAATAAGTGGCTAAAGTTGCCCACTTAAATTTAAGCGAACTGTAACGAAGTTATCATCCTAATTAAATTGATGGTAGGTAACAGTTGTTATATGCCATAAATAAAAGCAAAGAAAAGTGGCAAATACACGTGGATAATGCTGTTTGTCGTTGAGTATTTACACCTGAGATCGTTTTAAGTGAAAACAAATCACTTCTAAACAGCAGTGCACTGACAAGTACTAGTTCAGCGTAGTCTACAAAGTTTATTTTCTCAGGTTATATTCGTTGTCAGGCCAAATATGTATCAGTGCATATTTATGTTGATTCTCATATATTTGGCCTATATATTACACTTTGCTCAAAATTATACTGTTCTGAAGTTATTTCAATTTATATAGGGCATTTCGAGCGATGGCCATTGTTGTCAATGAAGCATGATAACTATTACGAAATTGGTCGTCAAGGAAGTGCTGTTGTCACATGAACGAAATTAGCCAATGGCAAGCGTCGTTACAATTAAGTCTGTCACTTAGCTAAGTGACGTGCGGACTGTGTTGGTGCAACGGAATTAGCCGGTTAAGTACTGCTTAAATTTAAGTGGTACTTAACTAAGTACGTACTTAAAATTGGTTGGTGCAACCGGCCCTAAGTGACAAATGAGGTTACGTGTAAAACCACATCACAGCGCATAGTTAAAATCATCTGTGAAACATGTATGCTGCAGGTTTTAAACTATCAAATTAATCAAAACCTTAGGCCTATTCATAATGCATCGGTCAGCGCAGGTGTTCCAATTCCGTTTCAGATGCGTGATCGGCAATGATGGAAATTGATTACCATCAGAGATGTACGGATCCTGAAATTTTTGAGTCCGTGTCAGTCCACAGATTTTGACCAAGGATCCGCTGTTAGTCTGCATCCGCAACAAGAGAGAAATATTGCATCCACGTCCGTGTCCGCACTGAACAGGCCTGCCTCTAGTCATTAATATGTAATGTAAACCACTACGTGCCTAGGCCTATAGCAGATTACAGTTTACCGGTACCAGTGATATCGTGCTACACAAGTCTCAACACACACCACTTCTATCTGTTTTTAAATTTTATTAGGAAAAATACACTCGTCACAAAACAGGATCCGCGTCAGTCCGCGTCTGCAAATTTCGTCACGGAACAAGATCCGCGTCTGTCCGTGTCCGAAAAAATCCTGTGGATCTGGATCAGCGGACTGACGCGTCCGCAGTCCGCACAGGTCTGATCGCCATAGCATAATTCCCATCATGCATCTGAAACGGAACCGGAACACTTGCACTGACCGATGCATTGTGGTAACTGTGATAAACCGAATAGGCCATAGTCGCTGAGTCGTTTATGTTCAATGACGTCATTCGTTTAACACATTACCCAGCTGCGTGAAATAAAACAATGAGTATCATTTAACAATGCTCACTTCAATGTTTCCGCCAACATCGGCTGATAAGACACAGCTGACACTTACAATATACGAAAAACAACAAACTATCACGCACACCTGGGACGCCATGTTTGTTTACTTTACGTGGACACGTCACAACTAGGCCTACCGTAAGGAAGTAAGAAGCCAGTGTACAGCAGATGGCGAGTGCGGTACGTAGAGTGACTATGTACGCATTTACACAATGCATACGGCCAGGCGGCTGTATGGCGGCCGTACTGTAAAGCTTGTTTTTTTAAAATTATTTGTTCTAGCTCATGGCATAGCACGCGACAGAATCGACTTGGTCCCATACACCGTACACGGCCTTCTATAGATCTAGTACTAGATGCTCGTGCGCCGAATTACCGTCGATTGTAGGTTCGATATCATATAGGCGTTATCAGCTCACCAGTCTAGCGTGTATTTTGGGACTGTAATCACTCTGGGAAATCTTTTTGCGACCGGAAGTCGGACGATGGCCTTCGGATATAAGCAGTACGGTCGGCCCACCCTAGTGACAGCTGAGTTTTCTTTCCTGTTTACAATCTGTCAATATTTGGCAAAGATGTTGACAAATTTGGTAGCACGTACGTTTTAAGGCCACAATGTGTTTGCGTGTATTATAATCTATAACAGTGTTTTTCAACCGGGGTTCCGCGGAACCCCAGGGTTCCGCGAGCATCTGCCAAGGGTTCCGCAGCTGACCAGTAAAAAATAAGCTAGCGTGCTAAATCTCGCCAAACAATGTCGTAGAAATAC
>Ga0209367_1000508_pt1 | contig 39292 bp, 20 predicted proteins | sample WorMetLIZISLAND2_FD_187412 | JGI IMG/M metagenome (GOLD analysis project Ga0209367, IMG submission 187412) | Marine gutless worms symbiont microbial communities from Max Planck institute for Marine Microbiology, Germany - Olavius geniculatus... ...
CAAAATTTAGTACGTTTTACGACAACTTTCGAGTTTGACCGCGAATATCTCTGGAAACGATAAAGATAGCGACAAAATCTAAACGGCGTTGACGAGAGCGATCTTTTCGGCGTTGAAAAGAAAAAAATTTGTGAAATTCGGTCCACGACGAACCAAGTTATAAGCGCTCATGTTGACCTACCTTAAGTCGACAATGCGCGTTCGGCGTATACCAATGCATTTGAGTTCGGGCCACGTGACTTTCATGCCAGGGAAATTTTACCCCCCCCCTTAATTTCAACCAATCGGACTTAGGGCGCCAGGCGGACTCACGTTGGGCTTTGCCCCAAATTTCTAGTTTTGATCTGATCTTCTCTGCTATAGGTCGCTGTCAGCTCAGCGGGGTGAGGACGCGCCCAGTGACAGAGAAGCGGCCGTGGCGGCGTGGATGACCTTGAGAGATGACCTCAGTGCTGGCTCAAGGTCAAACAGACTTCGCCCTGCAGCTAGTTTTGACTCCGTGCAACGACCAACGACCATCACCCGACGCAGGTCACGTGACTACCACACGCCCCATAGATTGAGAATTTGTGGCACTACATTTTAAAATTCGTCCGAATTCGCGAATCTAACCGAATTTGTTGAAATTTGTCTTTGTACATCTTAAAGAGAAACCATTAGTTAACGAAGCCGAGTATAGTTTAGTCGACATTCGGTAACTACACTGCAGTTTGTTAGGCATCACTCTGCACAATACAGCATTGTTTTTTTCTTGGCTGTGATTTTCTTGGTAGTTTGCAGTTAGGTCAAAAACGTTTCTGATTTCACGTCGCAAATTGCATCTCATCACAACAAACTTAATTTTTAAAATTCCGTGGCATTTTAAAATTTGAAAATTTTCGTAAACTTGTATTTTTTATTCGTAAAATTGCCACACGCACGCCTGTATGTATGCAGGTCTCTGTTGGAGCAATCGGCGGACGTGAAGGGTCAATTCGCCCGCTGGCATCAGCAACTCAGCTCTTCAAGGTCACCGCTCACCGTGACAAGGTCACTCTCACCTTCAGTCGGTTCAACCACGAGGACTGCTCCAGTCCGAGCGCTTCCCATCCATCCTGTGACATCATCACCGGTGACGTCATTATCGCCATCAGCAGCAGCAGGAAATACTTGGGTGACTCCAAGACTTGGAGCTGTTCCGGAAGTTATTAATTCTAGCACATCTTCGGCATCATCGGCGTCATCATCGTCAGAAGGCGGTGTGCTATCGCCAGTAAGACGTTTTCCAGCATTCGAGCCGCAGTCACCGTCCGTTACACCGACCCAGCGGTAAGCTGCAGGGTTAAAATTTAAACCGTGTCTTTATGGGAATGCATCTCAGAGCTACGGAGCGTCATCTGCCATATTGGATCACACAGCGTTGCCTGCTATCGCGACGCAAATGAACGCGCCCCGCAATTGCCACAGCCAGACAGACCCGTACTCGATTTATCTATCCCAGAGGGATGGAAAGCTGAGTTGATCTTGTGTATAGCAAAATGGTTCTCCTGTCTGCAGACAGTCAACCATCCAACTAGTAACCGGACCCAGTGTAGACCAATTTTGTTAATCGAAACCATCGCCTTCACGTACCACTATTCCACGACACCACTTGTGTTTACTATCAACTTCAGTTTCCATTAACAAAAATGTAATATTTATATATACACCTTTATTCGTCAAATGACAGCCATGAAAGAAACATAACTAATCACGCTAGATAATAATAATAATAAATAATAATAATGACAAAAAATACAGTTCATTAAATGTACATTTCACAACAAGCATGAGCCTATTTTCTACTAACCGAGATTGATTTCACTCTTGTGACAAAGTGCTTGTCGCTTGAAACCATTGCACAATAAATTTTCAGAACAAATAAATCGTTCGAGAAAACGAGAAGTACCAATATCGTTCATATTTGCAGAAGTCAAACTTAGAGGTCCCCAAGTTATGCTCATCCGCTATATATCAATAAAATTCATGGCTGTATAAGATGAACAAACTAAAACGTAATCACTTGAGTGAAGTAGGCGAGGTTTTGAATTAGAGCCTCAGTATATGACTTTCTATTATGCGGCCGTCCTAATAGGGTTACGGGTCTCGTTCGTCCGTCTGTGTGTTTGCCGTCTGTATGTCTGTCCCGTATGATTTTCTATAGGCCTACTTAAAAACAGAAAGTTCAAAAACCAAAGATCACGGTTATGGTTAAACTCACGGTTTCGCAGCTCCGTGCTGATGGCCGCATTATATGTCGACACTGAGCCGGCATATTTTTTGAAAAGTTTGGGTCTATATGAGATTATTTTTTAATGTTTGTGTGTTTGCTGTGTGGTAATTAGGTCATTCGACATGACGTCATTTGGGTCATCAACAGGTGGTTGGTCACGTGACGACAGTGCGGCGTTCTCATGGGAGGGTGGAGCAGCGAGGGGGCGGCGTCTGTACAGATCAGACTCGTTGCCTGCGGGGGGTAGCGAGGAGGCAGCCAGGGCTCGGGACAGGGTTTCCAGGGTGGCAGTGATACCAAGAACTGCTATGGCCCATTTCAACGCCGACGGAACGCCCAAGTCGATACTGAAAAAGACTTCTAGTGTCGGCAACGACACTCTACTGCAGCGCTAAGCACAATGTTCCACTAGTTCGTTTGTTGGTCAACAAACCCCGGCGTCAACGCGAATCCAGAATTTTTTGAATCGCGGAAGACGTCCAAGATGTCGATATTTAGGGTCGCGAGGTGAGGCCTGAGAAGGGGGTGCCGCCTCCTCAGTGGGATGAAGTCCGGAAAACCCCAAATGTTATTTTCTTAGGTTTCGTGCAGAAATAATGCAATTTTGTGCAACATTTTTACTTGGTAATAAAATGCATCCAGTCAGTGGAAGGGGGGCACCTTCCCCTGAATCCGCGTCGCGTGGCGTAGCAGTAACGCGTGTCCGATCAACGTAAACCATTTAGGTAAACCTAGATCAACTTAGCCTTCCATTTCTCCGGGATAGGTAAATCTGGCTACATTGAAGGGGGGCGGGGTAGAAAATACGGCAGGTGACGCTTTGTAGTTTTGAGATAAGTTTCTTATAAACAGCTATACACCACCTTTAATCTTTAAACGTCGGCGCTGTCGAATCGACTTACCGCGTCGTGTTTCCATGGCGTCGAAGTCGTCAACTGACCAGTTACGCCGCCGTTGAATTTTTTTCCGCACCCCCGCCGTCGCATTTACCGTAACGTCCAGGTTTTCGATGCAGTCACTAATCGCGCCAGTGGTCAGTGGCATCGCCGGCTTCGATGCATCGTCCAGCAGCAAGGCAGACACATTGAAAATTTGATGTAATTACTGTTAGATGTGATTTGTAGACAATAACTGTAACAACAAACACGTTGTTTCTGTAGTTAATTTCTTAAAATGTGTTGTTACCAAAGTCGTCTTGTTCTATTTGTTTTTCTTAAGACACTGACATTTCACAAGGTAGTGTAGTGACACGTTTTGGGTGTGGTGGAATCTATAGCCACAGTTTGATTGCAAATTGTCTCCTGATTCTGACAGTGAAAGAATTTTGAAAATCGGTTAATATTTGGTGAAGTTATGAGGCGTACAAAAAAATGGTGCCATTTTTTGGCCCACCCTGTATATGTTATTTGTAAGGCTGCTTGATAAATGGTCACCGCGTATTTTTATACTATAGGTTACACATTTTTGTATGTCTACCTCATGAAAAAAGTTAAACGCTGCATTACTCAAAAGTTATGAACGAAGTTAAGTGAAATCTTATAGAGGATGCACGGGGACTGGACCGTAAGTCGATTAAATTATTAGATTTTGGTGGCGGTCCACATATGGATCCGGTGTAGCAGATTGTAATTGCATTAAGTCAGTTTTATTCAGCTTCGCCAGGTGGCAGCAGTAGGCTCAGGCGGAGGTTTGTGTTACCCCAGCGCTTCAACATTATAACATTGTTCACGTCATCACGTGTTAATTAATTGTGCATTATCTTTGGCTATTTGAACCCACGTTCTGTGTACTGAATTTTTTCCTTTACTTCTTTCTGTCAGCAGTTTACAGGGCAAAAAAAACTTTTGATTTTGGCTTAATGCATAGTCATAGGCTTAGAACAATAGAACCTATATCTCTGTAACATCGTTATCTTGACACATTTATTTTACTTAATATTTACTGTATGTCGTGTGTATTTATATATTTAGACAAGTACAATTAACATTTTTGTTATCTATCTTTGGAACTTTTTTTTGGCTAAAAACTTTTAACGCGATTGACATAACTGCGATTAACGTTTAAGAACTATAGGTAATCATTATCGCAAAATGATGCTTGAAATCAGCCCGTTTGTCACCTCCTTCAGACACGATAACTTTTAGATCATTCTCAGGCCCTAATTGTATGTCGACAATCGATAGTGCCATCGTACAAGCGCTTTCGTATGTGTAATGGACAGCAATTTTTACCTCCGCCAAGGAGGTAATGTTTTGCCAGACTTTGTTTGTTTGTTTGTCTGTGTTTGTGTCAGCAAGATAACTCAAAAATTTATGGACGGATCTTTCTGAAATTTTCTGGGAGTGTCGGGAATCGCCCACCAACTCAAGCCATTCTGCCAGAATCGGTTAATCTATTATTTTCGTTATATTGCTTGTCGAGGTAGTCTGGTTACCTCTAAGGTATTAAAATATTCGGTCATCATCATTATAAGCCTGGTCAGTACCCGCTTGCTACCCGGTTGGTAACCTGATACTATAGGCCTACCCAATAAACTCACCCGCAGCAACGTAGTAGCCATAGCCTATAGGGCTATTCAAAAAATTATCCCAGATGTGACACCTTAGATCCCGCTTTAAAGGAAAAGAAAGAGCAGAGAAACGAGAGAAAAAAAAGAATAAAAATAAAAGCTAAGAGAGGATAAAGGAAGGGGCATGATAATGGGGATTACTCACCCACAGCGGCGTCATTTTTCGACGGAATTCCAACCGGCCGTTGCAAATTTCCGAAAACGGAAAAGGCGAAAAATTCTAATTTTGTCCCTAAGTTTTCTTAAAATGAGAGTTTTGGCATTAAATTTTGCATTGTTAGACAAAAATTGTTCGACAAAAGATTTTCTGACAATTTTTCAACAGTTAACTTTTATTTTTTGAGGAGGGGCAAATGCCTGCTCATCTCCCCCTTGGGCAACAACGCAAATGCCCACCCACTAATTTTGGTTTAAATTTGCACTGGTGTAATGTCAGTTCACGGCTAAAATATTTGGTTTTGGAGAAAAAAGTTTCAAGCTTTAAGAACGGGTGTTACGTTTAAAAGTATTTTATATTAGTTTAAAAAATAATCATGGTTTTTGGTGTATAAATAGACGAAACACAAATTAGAACAGCTGCAGTGCAGAAAGAATCACAGATGCAAAAAAATGTTTCAGAAAAAAATTTAACAAACTTTAAAAACATAAAAAAACGTTTACGAACGTTGATAAAAAAGTTAGCCGTAATTTGTTCAACGTTTGTTTTAAACCTAATGCTGTAAGTGCAGTATAGCTAGAACTAGACAAAAAGAGAAAACCTTATTCAATTACAATTCAACTGTGTGGTAACCAAATATAACCGACTAAGTTAATTACCAACACTATAATGTATTAATTTCTTTTACTAAAATTTTTAATGAACGTTTTATTCAATAAAAACGGCAAAAAAAATTTTTAAAGTATAAAACTTAAAAACGTAGCAAAAATTTGAAAAACGTAAGAACGTTTATTACATTTATGGGAAGAATAAACCTAATCTATACACCATTCTCCGAGCACGTCATGTCGTTTATGGCGTCCGTAATGTCCGTTTTCATGTTGTGAAAAATAGGGATATAACCTTAAATTGGGGATGAAAAAACTGTAGGGTTTATAAAATGGCATGTAGCCTATTAAGAATATAACGGTTGTGGGTAAGAATAGAGGGGATCTATTGCTATTAAAGATTTTGTCGCAGTAGTCTTGATAAAGTTTGTCTAGACAATAGGGGCCTTACGTGATCGCTGACGCGCAGTTACGTCATGAAATTTAACGATTCTGTCCTCGCTAAACAGTCATTTCCTTTATGTATATGTATAGATATAATTATAATGCATTGTAATAGGGCCGAAGCGCTGCAGGCCCAGTCGAGCCATGCCAGCTGACTGACGTCCGTTTAAGATTTTACAGTCGCTTCTCACGCAAGCAGACGGACACGCATATTAAGTAAGTAAGTGACGGCAACGTTTTGTCGCTCGCGGGTCTCGCAACTTGCATCTAATTATTGGTGAGGCGTCAGGAGTTTAATTTACCGAACGTTCAGTTAAAATATGATTAATTGTGCAGTATAGAAATTGGTTAGAATTCAAGCATTGAAACGTCGTCTGATATAAAAAGCAAATGTAAATGATGGACGAACGAGAAATGGCGAAAAGTGAAATAAATTCACTATTTTAGCTGTTACCAGCAGTGTTATAAACTTATAACAGTAGCGTTTAGTTTTGATAATAACGCTAAATCTACACGTTTCAATTTTAGTGCTTATCATTTGCAGCATGAAAAGTTTCGTAAAATATGAAACATAAATGAACAGTTCTGACACCGTACACACGCCAGAAAAATCTGGTATGAAAGTGAACGTACGTTTTTGTTTTCGGTTTAAAGCTGCGCATGCCAAACAACGTGACAGTTTTCAAATGATAGAAGGTGGTGGTGGAATATGCCGGTCGAACGGCTAGCGTGACGAAACAATGAATGAACGCGGCGTGCTACGTGTCCGCAAGTACACATCCTGTCGCTGAAGCCCGTAACTATAGCCTACCTATAGTCAGAACAGAATCTTAATGATTTCGAACCACACACGGCGGGGTTGAGCGGAATCGTACCGGCCATCGGTCGCTTCTGTATCTGCTGCCTGCCTGTCGGTGGTCGGGCACCTGTTCGCATAGTAAGTAAACATCGTCGTCATTAACATCATTATTACTGTCCGCGGTAGTTACGGCACTATTGTTTTCAGCATCGTCGCTAATTTTGTTTTGTTTTTTTTCAGTGTTAACAAGATATCTAATAAACCGCTGCACTTAGCTTGATAAAATTTTTGCAGGAACATGCACCTGAACAACAGTAAAAGGCATACTAAATTTCAAGGTCATTGGTCAAAGGTCAATGTCACGGGATTAGATTTACGAATACTGTACCACTGCGACATAAGGTCTCGCTGCTACTGGCTGCTGCTAGTGAGCTTAGCTAAGACGATAGCTGTTGGCCGACGTCGACGTTTTACTGTAAGTATCGCAGCATGTCACGGCGGCTACCGCGGACCTCCTTAGCCTCGCGCGATGTTTGCCAGTCAGGTTGTCAATGTCATCATGTTCGTTGCTTAAAAGCGCGATCGATCGCATGTACAAATAAACAAAGATTATATAAAAATACCACGCAGATTAAAGAACATAATAAAACCATTAGCATACAACTTTAAAACAGCATTAGACTAAATTGTTGCCAGTAAGTGTTTTAGCCTAATTGCATAAAATACGTATGATAAAATTCCTTCAATGAAGTAAAGAAAGTTTTCTTAGTTAATGATACGGGCTTCGTCAGCTGCAAAGTGAATAAGTTTTTAATAGGCCTACGTTGGTTTATGCAATGTAACAAATTCTTACTTAGGCTTAGTTGTTTAATTATTCATCAAAATTACAACTTCTAATCGGCAGTTTTGAAGTTTCATCAAGTTCTTGTGTTTTTTTTCGGAATAAATTTTGTTCGCCGCTAAATGTTGCTAAGCAGAACAAAAGTTGTCGTTGTTTCTCATTTATTGTAGTTAATTTTTGCATAATTTTATCCAAGTTATATTCTTTAAGCCTGCAAAGTTGCAAACCACTACTCACTTTCGTAAAATTGATTGATTGGTTGTAATCGTCAGATGGTAGCACCGTTATCGGTAGAGGTTTAAGATCTCTGATCGTTTCCAGTAGTGTATGATAGCAGTGATATTCGTTGTTCATATATAGTCGAATGAAGATGCTATTCTCGTGCAGGCAGGGTGCTGAAGCAGCAGTGATGCAAGGACTATCTCTGACATTGTTCAGTGTCTTTCTACTGTTTACTGTCGCTACACGCCTGGGCGCGGCCGCCCATGATAATAACTACAATGAAGACGAGCTGCTTGCCGAGCTAGACCTACTGCTGCCCAACTCCGCAGATAACATCCAGGTACGTCGGCCCAGTGTCGACATATTGTGCGGCCATCCGCCTGTCTTTTGACATCTTAAACTAACAAGAAATTTGAGCTAATGCTCATGAGACGCGCGAGAGCCTATGGCAGTTCCTGTTCGCAAGTAATCTTGGTCTATCTCCATCCATTTAATCGCAATTCACGCTTTTGCAGCCAAAAATCGCCAAAAATCACTTAAAATCAATATTTTTAAACTTCAAAGTCATTTAAGATCATCGATGTTGACATTCCTAAGAAGCTCGTCGCCAGTGCTTGTTATGATAAGCAGCTTGTCAGTGCCTATCTGCAACCACTTTCACGCTAGACAAGCCAACAGCAAATAAATAACCACTTTTTACAGGGGTACCCCTCTTTGACACTTGCATGCACATGCCTCCTTGAATTTAGAGGGTCCGGACTTAAACTGCGAAAATCTACATTTCATGCTGAAAATTTCGTATGCAGGTTGTCTTGGTATATATCTCCAGCCATTTCGGCGCAATTCACTCTTGAAATGCGTGTCGCAACCGGAAATCGCGAAAAATTTACTAAAACCCCTATTTTGATGGTTCAAGGTCATCGATGTTGACATTTCTAAGAAGCTTGTCGTCAGTGCTTGTTATGACTGGCAGCATGTTTATGCTTATCTGCAACCATTTTCACCTTAGACGAGCCACTACCGCTAGAATAACGCTTTTTAAGGGGGTGCCCCTATTTTTCTTTCTAGTTCGTGGATACCCTCTGCACCCAGTAATATGAAATTTTGTCACAAAATACTAGACACTCTACGCTATCATGTGGCGAAAACCAGAAGTCTCTATCTCACCTGGGCTCCTATCGGTACCGAGTTGTGACAGACACCAAGACCGAATTACCATAGCTAATACGCGCTAGCTCTCGCGCGTAAAAAAAGCAAACCGGTTAGGCCGCGGCGTAAAATAAATTCCTGTGCGTGCTTCCCATTGCTGTCAGTCCCTAAAAACTTCCGTCCCTAAAATTGTTATTGAACCTCAAAGATATCAATGCAGTTTTTAATTTACTCTTAATTTTTTGCTGAAACAAGACTGTTCCCATATAATTTAATATAATGCTGCAATATCTTCAAATCTATTTTAGTTATCGTGGGCACTATTCAGTGTGTTAACTTTTTAATGATATAACTTTTTGTATTACAAGACATGTCATGAAATAAAAAAAATCCTCCGCTTTGTCTCTGTTCTTTCGCTACACTTCCACTCGAAGCGTAGGATTTTTTTCTGCGTCTTTTGGTACGCGAATCAAAAGCTCGTACCTGACAGACGGAGGGACGGGCGGACGAAACGAGTAGATCGGTCTATTAGGAAAGCCGCTGGCCGCGTAAAACTTAGTTTATTACCTCCGCCAAGGAGGCAATGTTTTTGCCGGTTTTTGTCTGTCTGTCTGTTTGTCTGTCTGTGTGTTAGCAAGATAACTCGAAACGTTATGGACGGATCTTTCTGAAATTTTGAGGGTATGTCGGGCATGGCATAAACTACAAGTGATTCAATTTTCGGCGTGATCTGGCAGGAATCATGGATTCTGGATCACTTTGAAATTTTCGTTACCATTGCGTTAAAGGGGGCATACGGGAACCGCTGCAAAACCAAAGACGGTGACGCCACCTGGCAAATAGCATTACCTTGGCGGAGGTACCTGCAGTCTCTGACTGCTTTCTAGTTATGACTGACTCAATACCGTTGATCTCGGCGGCCAATAGATCAATGAAACTGCAAGAACTTACTCGGTACATCTAGTTCGCATTGCCAAATTTTGTTTTTCTTGAATAAAACTGCGTGGTTTTATGTCGAGAAAAAATGTGTCATTTTTGACTTCAAAATGCACCGAAAAGCACCTGGCTTTTTTATATGGTCGTTACGTTGCACGCGGCAGTTGTATTTCGGATAAAGTATAAAAGGCTGATTTTTTCTTCACTTTTTCGAAAGCGGGAAAAAGCAATGGAAGGAAACGAGGAAGAAGGACAAAATGACTATTATAGAAAAAAGAGAGTTATGCAAATAGTCGTTGAGGTGGGTCAAAAACCGTTTTGTTCTGTATTCACTGGAGTAGCCTAATCATCTGTTTATTCTCCGAAATTTGGAGGCACGTGTTACCATCGCGTTGTGCGCCTGCTTAAGCCCAAATTCCATTACGCCGACTTTGCGACAAAGTCCGGAACAAGTTCCCGACAAAGTCGCGGACACAAATCATGAAAGTCCGAAACTTCATGATTTGTGTCCGCGACTTTCACCGTTTGTGTCCGCGACTTTCGTGATTTGTGTCGCCGACTTTCACCGAAACTTCACCGAAAGGTGAAAGTCGGCGTAATGGAATTTGGGCTTTACGGTGCAGCTTTACCTGGTACTCCTTGTGCCTACTCACGAAGTGATGGCCAAGCTGAATTAACCTGGGTAGCTGATTACAAACCAAAGTGGATTATCCGTACGTGCCGACGATTTAGGTCCGCTATTGCGAGGGTCCGCTATTCCGAAATCCACTATCCCACTAACCCTAACTCTAACTGCAGCCCGAAACATAACCCTAAATATTTCCAACTCTAACCCTTACCCTAGCACTGTGGCGCGTATCTGCACAAGAAGTGGTCTTTCGGAATAGCGAACATTCGGAATAGCGGGCCGATACCCTGCAGACGGTTTTCCGTCGAAGTTGGCCTAGTAACCGGATCCGGCGTTGATTAACTTCGTTTATGCAACAAACAACGTTACCTACTATAAAGCCAAACTGCCACCGTTTACAAGTCAGTGAATATATTTGCTGTGTGCAGACAATTGACGTGGACGGTTACAATGTCATGGAATCGCCGTTGTCATCATCATCATCATCATCATCAGCAGCAGCAGCAGCAGCAGCTCGGCCGCTAGCACAGTTTCAGAAGGCAGGCATCGATGATCTGAAGCGATCCAGACGTCGTCGTCGCCGTCGCTACGGCAGCCACAAGGCACATTATTACAAGCCAACCCAGCAGAAACCTTCTTACCCACCACCGTCTTATAACCCTCCTCAAAGTTATCACCAACCTTCCCAACCTAGCTACCAACAGCCTTCATACAAACCACAAACCCAACAGTCATATTCTCCGCCTTCCTACAAACCCCAAACCCAGCAGTCGTATCAACCCCAAACCCAACAGTCATATTCTCCGCCTTCAAACAAACCCCAAACCCAACAATCATATTCCCAGCCTTCATACAAACCCCAAACCCAACAGTCATATTCCCAGCCTTCCTACAAACCCCAAACCCAGCAGTCGTATCAACCCCAAACCCAACAGTCATATTCTCCGCCTTCATACAAACCCCAAACCCAACAATCATATTCTCCGCCTTCATACAAACCCCAAACCCAACAATCATATTCCCAGCCTTCATACAAACCCCAAACCCAGCAATCATATTCCCAGCCTTCCTACAAACCCCAAACCCAACAGTCATATTCTCCGCCTTCATACAAACCCCAAACCCAACAGTCGTATCAACCCCAAACTCAACAATCATATTCCCAGCCTTCCTACAAACCCCAAACCCAACAGTCATATCAACCCCAACCTCAACATCAGCAGTCACCCCCGCAACAAACGTACATAGTGTACGCACCCCCGCCACAGTCGCAGCCGTCCTATCCCAGCTATTACCGACAGTTGTCTCACTCGGACGCCGAGTATCGTCCAGCCGAGTTCTACGTGGAAGACGATCAGGACGTTTCCGATGACAGTTCCAGTTCCTCGATGGAAGAGAAGAGTGGGCCGGGAGCAGGACGCGGAGAATCGAAGGAAGGATACGGATATCAGAGCTACGTCGAGCTTTGCCCTTACGTCAGCAGTCAGTAAAACGCAGTTTTCATCCGACGCAACGCACGCAAAGCAACGAACGTAACGCAGCTGACGTAACGGATGTAACGCAACGACAGCTTCTGTTCTTGCGTTTTGGCCGTTGCGTCAGCTGCGTTTGTTGCGTAGTTTTTTTTGCGCACGTTGCGTGCGTTGCGTTAAATGGTAACCTCGCTTAACTCTCCGTCCGTCAGCATTCGCTGTCATCATCATCTTCATTCATTATCAGTTAATTTCTCGAGTCTAAGAGCTACATTAGGCTTAATCAGGATGTCGCTACTCAGACTCATTCTTAGATTTATTGCAACTGGCCGCATTACGGGTATTGCTTGTTTGTCTTGTTTGTTTGTTTTGCTTGCCTGTCCAACCGTCTGTTATGCGTGAGCTCTTATCTCAACAACTTAACGGCGCAGAAAAACCGAAATTAACGCGAACGTTTTCAAAGACAAGAGTAACCGGTGTGCCAAATTTCAGCTCAAAGGCCAAAGGTCAAAAACGTTTAAAAAATTTTCAGAAAATGGAACGTATCTGGCAATCATGTCTACTTACGGCTAGCGGATTGAGCGGTGGTCGGCCGGTGGACCACTGCACACCAAGCGCAGTGCGGACGGCCACATATGTCTTCACAAAACGTAGCGTTTTTGCTTGTTAATTTTTCTTTCTGTCATCTTCTGACACCCTCCGCCCTCACTTCACAGATCGCTGGACTGTTTGCGGATTTTTTTTTGCTTTGGCTTTTTCGTTGTAGTTTATTTTGTTACAGTTCTTGTTATTTTTTAGTTTTGTTTTGATATCAGCCTCTAATTGTTTTCGCGACTTTAATTGTAGGCTATGTTTTGTTTAAACTTTTCCACATTCGCATTTGCTTTTTTTTAAAACGGTTTAAAACTGTTTTCACTTTTTTGGTTTAAACTAATTACTTACACCGGCAGCTTACCTCGTAGTTTTACAATGCAATATGGTCTATCACAATTTTATTACCTCCGCCAAGGAGATTATGTTTTTGTCAGAGTTTGTCTGTCTGTCTGTCTGTCTCAGTTTTAGCAAGATAACCCAAAAAGTTATGGAAGGATCTTTTGAAATTTTGAAAGAATGTCCGGAATGGCAAAAACTACAAGTGATTTAATTTTGGGGGTGATCCGGAAATTTGAGCTAATGCTCACGAGACGCGCGGTTAACATGCTTGGCGAAGGTCTGCGCTCTCCGAGTGCTTTACTAGTTATCGAAATATCACTATCATCACGAAGCACGTGTGCGTTGCGTTGTAGATGATTTCTGCTATGGTCGCTACGCCGGCCACTACTCGCACCCGGAGACGTACAATTGCTACGTACAATGCGACCATGTCGGCAACGCCTTTTCGATGCCTTGCGCCTATGGAACGTCCTGGAAAAGTGACGGATACGAGCCGGCTTATGGAAACATGTGTCGACACTAATATCCTGTTTACACGATGAAGTTTACACGATGAAGCAAACATGAAACAAACTTGGAGCACACGTCGTGCACGTGTATTTTAAATACGTTTGCTTCATCTTTGCTTCATGTGTGCTTCGTCGTGTAAACGGCGTATAACACCACACGCGCAGTCTTAAAACGATCTTAACACGGTCTGTCTGTGTCTATCAACAATTGTGATAGTTGTCAAGGTATCGCAGCTTCAGCCCCTGCAGTTTTTTTTGATTAACTCCTTCAATAAAATCTAGGCTTACCACCACAAAGTGAGTGAGTGAGTAGCGTTTAACATCCCACCCGACACAGTTTAGGTTATTTCGGGGAGGTCTTTCCAGGCAATGCACATACATAAACACATAATAATGAAACACAAAATTTAACCTTTACAGAAAACAGATAAGGACCTCACGAAACACAGAATAAAAATTCGAGCCTAAAATCGTAAACACTGGCCATTATAATTGTGCATTATGTAAAAGTAATTGCAGTTCTAATAAACTTCCACGTTGTCCTCCAGACAGTCATTAATTTTAAAATGTTGTCTATTGGAGGACAGTGGTCAAACAACCCCAACTGTCTCAACAAAAAATATCCAATCCCCACATACTTATTTGTTGCGGAGTACTGTTGTACAACATTGAACGTCCTGTGCGACAAATCGAGAATTCAAGAAGTCAATAGAATATCCAAAACTATACTGTTGTACGACAACCGGAGTTTTCGAAAGTCGATACAGACAAAAATCGAGCTAACCTCTGATTCCTTAACTCCATTTTTCCCGACAACTATCACATTGGTCTAATGGTTCAATTCAAACGTTTTTCGTTATTTGTTGACTAACGTTGTGATAGCTGGTTAAGCGAAACACGATTGACATAACCGCAGCTTTCGGCCATTTAGGCTACTGAATCGATAGACCGCTTTTTACGCGCGACAGCATGTAATGCTTCGCGCGCCTTAGCCATCGTCCAGGCGTTTGTCTGTCTGTCTGTCTGTCACACTCTGTGATTGTATCGAAACGTCGCAAGGTATGATCACGAAATATTCACTGTGGGCTGCCCCAAAAACTTTGGTTTTTTGTGACAAAATTTCATGCCCCTGGATGAGGGGGTTCCCCTCGAACGAAAGCGTCAAAGACGGATACCCCCTAAAAAGTTCGTATTTACCGCTATTTATTCGCCCGGCGTAAAAACGGTTGCAGATAGGCATAGACATGCACAGACAAGCATTTGTAACAAGTTTTTTTTAGGCGTATCAATATCGATGACCTTGAATGACCTTGCACCACCAAAATAAGGGTTTTAGTGAATTGTTTGCGATTTCGCGTTGCGACACACATTTTAAGAGTGAATTGCATCGAAATGGCTGGAGATAGACCAAAACAACCTGCATATGCAAATTTCAGCATCAAACGTACATTTTAGTAGTCAAAGTCCCGACCCCCTAGTTTCAAGGAAGCCTGTGCACGCCGACGTCGAAGAGGGTACTCCTTTAAAAAGTGGTTATTTTACCGACATTGGCTCGTCTAGCGTAAAAACAGTCGCAGATAAGCATGATAGACATGCTGCTTGTCATAACAAGCACCGGTGACAAGCTTTTTAGCGGTATTAACATTGATTACTTTAAATGACCTTGAACCCCCAAAATAGGAGATTCAAGTGTTTTTTTCGAATTTCGGCTGCGGTGCATACTTCAAAAATGAATTGCGACGAAATGGCTGGAAATAGACCAAGACAATCTGCAAACAGTAACTGCTAAGGCTGTCGCGCGTTTCATAAGTTTTGCTCAATTTACTCGTTGCCTGCTGTCGTTATGCATAAAAACGGAAAATAACAGAAGCCAAAAACCGGTGAACAAATGTGTGAATACTGTTAGAAAATATGACAGACGTCTAGTCTGATGACTTCGTTACCGGTAATCAATATGTAGGTTATTTATTTACTTGAGAACCGATTTGTTGAGATCGCCATGCAAGAATTTCGATATGATATGTTATACTTTGTATTAGACATGAGCGATGAGTCATAGGAGTCGTCCAAAATCAAGAAAAAACTGCGCTTCTGACAACTAAAATTTCGTTAGCATGCCACGAAATTTAGCCAAGTGATTTCTGACGCTTTCATGTAATTTGCGCTTGAAACAACTGAATATTACATGTATTTTGTGTTATTATATATTGCGTTAATATCATATTTATTACAAACTATTATGCAGGCTTGACGATAAATAAGTATGCAGCATGTTAACGTATACTCAATATTGCATGCTTGTGTTTAGTGTACTATACTTTTCAATAGGCCCCTAGCGATTCAATGTAAGATTGAAATCGTACCGTCGTATTGCAGGATGCAAATCGCCGACATTTTCTAACCGATGGCTTGGTGTTTAAGATGTGTAAATATATTGAAAGTGACGAAACCGATGTCTGGTTCACGATTTAAAAAAAAAACAAAATTTTGTCTGTACTACTTTTGCAACATGGTTGAGAAATGAAAGTAAGACATTTTTAGTCCGCTATAACAACTGTTAACGTTTGTTAAGATTTAAATTTCTGTTCTGTTTGTTCTACTGTTCCTCGGTGAATAGATTTTCAAAACTAACAACATGGCACAGAACGACTCTTCATAATTATGACTTTTAGCTAAATAGACCCCATATTTATAAAAAATACACTTCCAAAGTTCTTTTTGACTTTCTGAATGGACACTACGCAAACTACCTACTGAAATGTACACGGGCCGACAGTTTTACGGCTCATTACATTCACTGGCATAAGTCAATCAATTCTGAGATAAAATTAGCTTCCAGGCGAACATTTTGAGTGCACCCGTCAGCTGTGTGATAAGAGTGCATTCGTATAGCGAGTGGCGTATAAGAAGTGCTTTACGCATATTTAGCAATCGGAGAACTTAAAAAACAATTAGCGTCGATTACTGAAGTAAAAGGCGTCTAAGTTGTCCGAGTCCAAATTGCGTCCAAGTGTACAACATGACCGCCCTTCACAGCATTGATCGAGGATAGTCAGTTGCATAACTACCTGTCCAATTTCTCGACCGGCGTAAAGCATAAGAGACCCACGTTTCACTTTTTATGTAAAAGTACAGACTTATCACGGCAATGACTTATGACAGAGGTAAACTAAGAATAAGAATATACTAAAAACAAAACATGAAACACACATTTTGTAATATTAACGTGTTACAAAAAGAGATAAAATTAGCTGTACAAGAACAGACGTAACCAAGAGACAACAGCATCATTATTATAATCATTATCATCATTATGCAGCCATACTAACAGGTCGTAATACAAGCATTATCCACCCGCCTGTCCCAAAGCCTCCTAACTTGAAAACAAGAGGCAAAAAACATTTGTGCGAACGTTCCCTTGGGGCAGAAGTAACGGGCGTGCTAATTTTCAAGTCAAAAGGTCAAGACTCTGGTTGAGTGTCAATGGCTAGCTGGACAGCCACATAACATGTCAACACTGGGCCGACCACTTCGCTTGTCCATATTGACAACATGGTGCTATAAATAATATAAAGGCTGATCTTTATACACAAGTTTTCACTATTAAGGACACACAGAGCAACAAAATGCCCCGTTTACACGAGGAAGCAAACATGAAGCAAACGTATTCAAAATACACGTGTACCACGTGTGCTCTAGGTCTGCTTCATGTTTGCTTCATCGTGTAAACGGGGGCATAATACCCCGTTTACACGATCAAGCAATCATCAAGCAAACATCGAGCAAACATCCAGCAATTAGAGCACACGTCATGCACGCGTATTTTGAATGCATTTGCTGGATGTTTGCTTGATCGTGTAAACACGGCATAACCGAACAGAACAAACACGGAGTGTGACGTTGGCGCAAAACCCCCCTAGGGGGCTGAAATATGGCTTTCCGGAAAAAAACACTTTGAGTGGGTACAATTTGACCTTCAGATCTCCACGGTTCCTGGACCAAGTTCACCAGACTTTTTCACGGAACGCTGGAGGAATCACAGTAGATCAGGTACTTGGCCGATTTTCAAAAGTGCTCGGCGACGTCGGCGCATCATATCAGATGCAATCTCACATGGTGATTTTAATCGCATATTGTATCGGTATGAAAGAAGACAATCAAACATTGTTGAGTTTTGCAGTTTTCGCTGGAAAATGGCAAAAAACGCACCTTTTGATATAAAGTCGCCTGTAAAAAATTTTCATGGTCGGCCAAGGGGGGGCATCGCACCGTGGCCCCCTTAAATACGGAACTGGATCGGCAGATGCATCTCCGAGATCTCACGTTAAAAAGAAAAAGGTAAAAAAACATCTGCAGCAAAACGTAAGTCCACTTCCGAAACTACCATTTCCGGGCGGACTAACAAGTGATTCACTCAACGGTTCGGAAAGTAAAAAAATGCAGCATGACAAACCACAAACAGTTATTTCAGTACAAATTTGGAAGCAAACAAAAAATGCATCAATATTTTTCAAAAAGAGTCTAGTAAAAATTTTACGAACAGAGGCTTAAAAGGGAGGGGGGTGAGTGAGTGAGCAGGGTTTAACATCCCACCCAACACAGCACAGGTCATTTCAGGGACGGCCATTTCAGGCAAAATTGCACATACACAAAATAAGGGAACAAAAAGTTTAACCTTTACAATGGAACTGGAACAGGAGGTTTAACCTTTACAGAAAAACACAAAACACAAAGATGATCTAAACCCAAAATTGTAAGAACACGCCATTGTAAGTGTGCATATGTAGTAGTAATGGCAAAGTTCTAATAATCTTCCCCGATATCATCCAGACAATCATCAATATCATAATGCTGTCTATTGTAGGACAGGGGGAAGGCTTAAAAGGGATAGACAGCAAATGGAAACACGGAGAATTTATTATATGCCTAGTCGTATAAAACACACACATACACGTGTCTCGTAACAAAAGTGAACCACTAAACATGTAAGCTAATGAACAGCTTTTCATTGTCTGCAGCCATAGCGTGTCATGTCAGTTAAATGACTAGTTGTACAAAACAATTTACAAAATGCAGGACAAATGGCAAAAAATACAAAAACAGACTAGAAGCAGAAACAAGATATTTGCATGACTACACTGCTAATGGATGTAGAACTAACATTATGTAGACATCAAATTGTATGTAATTCGAAGCACTATACGACTCTCAACTTGTTGCATGGTAAACTTGTTTACAGTTCAACATGTTGAACACAAGACAGAATTGAACAAAAAGTGCTGTTGTAAAATCACTCACGCATTTCACTAGTAACGATTTTAAGTGGATAAAATTCAACTCTCAATATGTCATAGCTGAATAGAGGCAACGATCAACAAGGTGCATAAAAGTAAGCAGTTAAACATTTTTTCACAACTTCAACCGATTTTTAAACTCTCCCAGCAAAGTTTGCAGCAAATGTGTAAAACTCTGATAGGGTGTTTACACGATCCAGCAAACGTCCAGCAAACTTCCAGCAAATGTATTCAAAATACATGTGAATTGCTGGACGTTTGCTGTTATATGTTATAGTGGAGCTGGACGTTTGCTGTATCGTGTAAACACCCCATGAAAGACAGACAGACAAGCAATGGATTTGCAAATTTCTGACAGGAGTTTGTGTGTGCTTGAAATTCCAAGTTGCCCCCAAGGGCCCAAGTTTGCCCAAAATGAGAGATATCCAGTCACAGATTTTGTACTCTTAGAAAAAAAACAAGAAATTTGAGCTAATGCTCATGGGACGCGCGAAAGCCTATAGCAGTTCTGGTTCGCAAACTGTCAGTCTATCTCCAGCCATTTTGTCGCAACTTTTACGGGGGTAACGCTCTTTGATGCCCTCGTGCGCAGGTTTCCTTAAACCAAGAAAATCGAGACTTGGACCGTCAAAATCTACTTTCAATGCTGAAAATTTCATATGCAGCTTGTCTATGTCTATCTCAATTGGTTTCGGCGCAATTCGCTCTTGCAATGTGTCTCGCAGCCCGAAATCGCCAAAAAAATCCATAAAACCCCCTATTTTGGCGTTCAAGATCATTCAAGGTCATTGAATTGGGCGCCAATCGAGAGCCAGGGTACGACTTCCTATTACCAGTGATTAATAGTAACTTAGGCCCTATCTCGCACCGTTACTGAGATACAGCGACTTATTGGCTAAAAATCGCAAATTTTGCCCACCCCCTCTCATTTAGCACCCTCGTTCGGGGTGACCCCTTCGAATTTATGAAAAAGCTTTACGGTTCCTGAAACTAGAGTTTTCCAGGCATCCGACGGTAAGATTTGGTGATCCTAGCATGCACCATTTTTGACTGATCCACTTGTGTGACGAACAGACAGACGGACAGACAGACAGACAGACAGAATTGCGATGGCTAAAATGCGCTGAAAGTAGTAGCTGCTTTCATGCGTAAAAATTGACAGCATAAAATTTACTAGGGGGAAGACAAACTGGATTGGAGACATCATCATTAGTTGTCACATTAAACACTGATCAGTCATTTAAACAGCACAGAACATAGATTACCACTACCACAGCATCTTAAGTAAGCAAACTTTCTACAATCTACATATATACAATAAACCCCATGTCACATGTATGCACTTTATCAGAGAAATGTATCATGTAAACAATAGCAGTTAGTAATATCAAAGACAGTAATAATACTGATCCAATAATACTAAGCTGTCTGTCTCGGTCATCACAGAAATTCACACTGTACACAGTTCTCTTGAAATTAGTTAGAGCTGAACTGTTTCACTGTCGCCATGACAACGTCACGTGATTGGGGTTGCAGGCAACGTGCCGTCGGTATTCGGATTCTGTTCTAAATTTAGCATTGCAGATGGGACATACAGCCGTCATGAAATATGGGTCAGGCATACCATCGGATGGTCGATACTGCAGGCTGGACTGGGTTTTACCGGACTGGGAATGCCCGGGCAGTTCCGGGGTATCAGAGAAAAACTTTTGGTGTGCCGCTGGTGCTGACATTTGTCCACCGTGACAATTGGTAGTGTCACTGATGCCCGGGGTAGTCACGTGACCAGCGGACCAGCTGGCAGCTCCTGACACTGGCTGGAAGTCATTAACCGATGGCAGAAATGAGTGAAACTCAAAGCTGTCAAATGATGGGATATCTGTGGCTGTAGCGACAGTGTCCTTGTGCTGTGAGGTGATCAGAGGTGCTCTGGTATTCACGGCAGATGATTGCAGTTTTGACTGCAGGAGGTCCACTGACGTACAAGATGCACCACTGGCACCAGGAAAGACAGGTGACGACCATGGAGTAGTGACAGACCGCTGCCCATGACTGAAGCTTGACTGTCCACTGTCCTTCTTGGTACCACCCAGTAGATGATCCGTGCTGGAGATTGGCATCGTGGGCGGTGGTGGTGAGCTCAGGTCGTTTGGAGTGGCGGGGATTGGATCTGAGAGACGCGGGGCGTCCTTATGTCTCCACGTCCGATGCTGCTTCAGTGACTGGAGATTCATCAGTTTCTCACCACAGAGAGAGCACCTGAACTCGGCCGGCATGCGGTCGTCATGCCGTCGTCGGATGTGAGCGCACAGACTCGCGAGGTGCGCAAACGATGCACCACAGTGACGACAAACGTGTGGCCGACGCCCGCGGTGCACATCGATGTGTTCCTTCAATGAGTGCTTGAAACCGTAAGTCTTTGTACAGTACGGACACGCAAACTTGCCGTCGGCCGACCGCCGCAGTTCCACCACAGGGTCATCATCAGCTTGGCAGGAATTACCGGACGATGCCACTGAGAACGACGGCGGAAAGTGATGGCTGTTATTGTTGATTGGCAGAGAAGACATCATCGACAACGTCCGCACCATCTGCTGCAGACCCAGGTTCAGATCTGCTGGAAAACCGTGTGCCAGGGAATCCGGGGGAAAACCCGGCTCTGACTTCATCGCATTGAGCAACATGTTTTGGTTAAACGTGGCGTCCGAATTTCTGGAAAAACTGACATCCGTTCTGCTTCCGACGTTGTTGCACGCAGTGGCAGCTGGCTGGCCAGACTCACTGGATGACATAAATGACGTAAGACCTTTACGTCGGGTTGACAGGACAGCAAGCGGATGCCGTCGACGAATGTGCGACTGCAAGCTGCCAAGGCGAATGAAATGTGCCCCGCAATGACGACATGAACGAAGCCTACGACGTATATAACACTGCTTCATGGCTAACGGTCCAGTAGTTCCTTCCACTGCGCCAGCACAGGAAGTAGTTTGGGTTTCTGATGCGCTGGGGCATGAGTTCAGTTTTGTTGTCATGTTGTCAATGGTTGGCAACTGGCCGTCGCTGCCAGTCATGTATGCATCATGCGTAACTGATGTCGTCTTGTTGCCGACCTGCTCCGTGATCTGTACAATGAGTGCAGAGCTGCGGTCCGACACTACGCAGACCGTCCCTTCTATACGCAGCTCCTCAACATAGAAAGCTTCACGACGACACAGCTCTATAATTGCATCTGACAACAACGAACGCAGTGTCTCGTGGGGCACTGACACAGACTTGCGGAGCGACAGCTCGCCTGCCATTGCCTCACCTACATCATCATCATCATCATCATCATAATTTTCAAAAAACTGCACACAAATGAACTGCAATGCTGTCTGAAAACGATGTGACAAAACATTGCACCGGCCTCACCAACTGCACCGGCAGGAAATTACCTCACCGGCGCCTAAAACCTGCACATCAACCACAGCGTGAGCCAAATAAGACTGTTGGCTGTTTCCCCATGCCCACATTGTCCTAGTTTTCCGACCGGAAACGAAAGTTTAAATGAAAGGTCTGCCTACACAACCGCCAACGCAAGATTGCGTGTATGATATTCCGACCACACTGGCGGTTGATCACCACACCGGCAGTTAAAACGATCAGTTCCAGCATGGCGGCAGCTGCAGACGACTGGATGCTGTCTCCCCACACCGACATTGCCGAGTTTTCCTGACCGGAAACAGAAGTTCAGCCTGTAAAAACGCTGACGAGCAGACGCTTCTACCGCACCGGCAGTAGATCACTGCACCGGCAGTAAAAACGATTAGTTCAAATGATTTGAAATCGTGATTTGAAATTGATTTTTGACTTGTGATTTTGATTTGAAACCATTTTAAATCACCTGATTTTGATTTCTAATCAATTATTTAACGATTCTCATAATTTCAATTAAATTGTCGAGAATAACTAAAACCTATTAGCAACCACATCTCTATTTTAATTGTTTTGAACATTATGCGGCGCAAATGACTCCTCCAATTCATCTGACCACGCGATTATTGCCCACCGAGATCTCGCAAAGAGAGTTGGTCACGGCGATGAAATTAGCATCACTGAAGCTGACGTTGGTGGCTGGCGGCGCTACTGATGCGGTGACAGTGGTAAGACCAGTTACAAAATCACGACGGTGCGCAATGCTATTGAGTTGACAAAGCTACTGAGTTGACAAAACCAATGCAGTAGCAAGCGTCCCTTTGATGGGGCCACCCGTCGTTAGCATGTGTGAGCAGAGCTTCATGCCGTGACAGCCTTGTCAGTCTTGACCGTCACCGACTCACCATCGTCCAGCAAGCTCTAGCCATTGGAGGTCAGTCGGTCAACCGCACGCATGATGTCACGATGCAAGTAAAGTAGGCAAGCAGGTACGCAACCTATGCAAGCGATGCAACCGAAAATGTAAAACTGTAACAACAGTAATTTGTTCATCACTTCCATCATCTGCACCAGTTGAACTGATCGTTTTAACTGCCAATGCAGTGATCTATTGCCGGTGTGGTGATCTATTGCCGGTGCGGTAGAAATAGCGTATATGCATTCTTGTATCGGCAGTTGTGTAGGCAGACCTTTTGCTTAAACTTTAGTTTCTGGTCCGAAAAATAAGACAATGTGGACGTGGGTAGACAGCGTCCAGTCGTCTGCAGCTGCCGCCATGCTCAAACCGATCATTCTGCTGCCAGTGTGGTAGATGCGTATACTCGTCGGTGGTTCTAGAGGCTAAACTTTCGTTTCCGGTCAGGAAAACTCTGCGATGTCGGCATCGGGAGACAGCATCCAGTCGTCTGCAGCTGCCACCATGCTCGAACCGATCGCTTTTGTTACCAGTGCGGTGATCTACCGCCGGTGCGGTAGGAATATCTTACACGCGTTCTTGTGTCGGCGGTTGTGTAGGCAGACCTTTCGTCTAAACTTCGGTTTCTGGTCGGAAAACTAGGACAATGTGGGCGTGAGGAAACAGCCAACAGTCAACACTGTAGTTGATGTGCAGGTTTTAGGCGCCGGTGCGGTAATTTCCTGTCGGTGCGGTCGGTGAGGCCGGTGAAGTGTTTCGTCGCACCCGCTGAAAAGCTTCAAGCTCACTGACTGCCTGAGTATAAGTACAGGCAAGCCTCACTGCATATGACACTCACTGGCATTTAACAACAACACAGCAGATCGCTTACAGCTTTGTTCAGTGGTAATATTTATAACCAGCATTTCGACTTTTTTCTATGACTTATAAAAATGAAAAGTTCTCAGACTGAACTTGCATAGACTGTGACAGGAAGATCCAGCAAACAATCATAAAATCAGTACTAGAAAAAATCAGAGTACTACCTACGTGCAAAAGTGTTTATAAACACTCGATTAGTAACGCAACAGCTAAAATGTCCACTAACTGGTCACTTATGTACCATAAAAGACTGAAAAAAATGGCACACAAAACAATACATAGAATACCTATCACGCACCTTGCGTTTAGACTAATTAATAAGATGCACCCAAATTACGTTTAAAAACGAAAATTTAATAACTAAAACGTCGTGAGCTGTGAAGTTGTGAGTGATGTCACTTGTCAATTGGCTACGGTTTGCCAGATAAGCTATCGTTGTATTTATGGTATTATATCGTTTGCGAATTGCGATTCCTTGCAGGCTTGCAGCTACCCAATTCGATCCTGTTACTTATTTTCTATTTCAACTGCAAGTCTACGTTCAAGAAAATGTTTTTTTTTTAACGGTTAAGTTCCGCATTCTGTATACTATTAGCACATCTTCACAAGGTCAACAAGAGCACTTTCTGTGCACATAGACAGTATAGCTGGTGACGGAAACTGTCTCCTCAGAGCTTTGTCAAATGCTGTGACCAGAAGTCAAACAGAGCACGACATACTGCGACTCTACGTCACCAGCTACATGGCAGAGCCGGAAGTGGCAGAGAAGCTCCGATTAGATCGTTGTTTGCTGGTGGACACAGAGAGGCAGAGAGTCACACTCAACATGTTCTGTCAATGCAAGAGTCTGGGCAGTGGGGCACAGAACAAGAAATTGCAGCAGCTGCTCATCTGCTCAACTGCTCCATAGTCTGCTTCGCAACATACTCCAACAAACAGTTTTGTCCCCAACACTTTGCTCCACATTTCATTGACTCCAGAGAATGCACAAGGGCCTGCCAACACAACACAGTATATCTCATCAACAGTTCAGGTACACATTATGAGTCAGCAGTTGTAAAGATTGCAGAGCAGGCAGCAATTCTGTCTGTCTGTCTGCTCGTCTGTTCGTCACATGGGTAGATCAGTCAAAAACGATGCTAGCTTTCGCGCGTCTAGTGAGCATTAGCTCAAATTTCTTGTATTTGGCCTTGAACATGAATTTTATATAACTTTGCCATTTAGTTTACCGCATGGTCTGTCTGTCTCTCTGTCGCTGTCTCCATGTGTATATTTTAAAAATGGTGCAAGATAGCTACAGAATTTTTCTATAACTTTTTATTTGACTGTGAACACGAATATATTTTAAAAATGAGCCTTTTATTTTTCTATAACTGTTATTTGACTGTGAACAAGAATTTTTTATAACTTTGCCATTTAGTTTACCGCGTGGTCTGTCTGTCTGTCTGTCGCTGTCTCCATGTGTATATTTTAAAAATGGTGCAAGATAGCTACAGAATTTTTCTTTACCTTTAATTTGACCATGAACACGAATATATTTTAAAAACGAGCCCTTTATTTTTCTATAACTGTTATGTTTCTATAACTGAAGCTGTGGCCACCACTATTGCTGCTAGTCTGAGACTATGAAGTAACCACTACTGCTGTGGCTAGTATGAGGGTCATTCAGTAAGTAATGAGAATCTAACACAGGTGAACATGACAACAACAAGGCAGGCTGATACTCGATTGACCTACCCTGGAAGGCTGTAATAGTCAATTTACATTGCTGGTGTTAGTTATATACCAAGATATCTTACTAGTGCACCGACAGCCACCCACCCAGGTATTTAAGCACTTGGTGGTGACCCGATTGGGAGTTAAACCCACGACCTCTTGATCATAAGTGCAATGTTTTAACCATTACACCACCAAGCAAAATCCATTTGTACACTCTGTAGAAACTCGCAAGTTTTTTGGCCGATATGACATCATTGTAATTCATGACGTCATAGAGCATTACAGTGTTCGGAAACTTAGTACAAACAGCATAGAATGAGACTAGACAACTTCCATTCTGCAGCCAGACGTAGCAAAGCGACCAGGTGTCTGAGTTTGTGAAAGCCTTGACAAATAAATCACACCACTCTTCATTTGCAATTATGTAGCATTTTGGAAAACAATTTTCCAACAATAATTAAAGTAGATTTTTCTGATAAATTTTTGACAGCCGAAAATTTAGCACGGTAGAGAGGTGGGGAGCAACTGTCCCACCTTAGATGGCAGTGTAATGGTAGGGTGTTGGGACTTCCGATCTAGAGGTGGTAGGTTTTAATCCTGGTTGGGTTGCAATCAAGTGGTTACTACTTGGAATGCTATAGTGTATGCTAAAAGTGGGCTACCAGGAGATGTTTGGTTTAAATGTGTGCTGATTTGATCTGATTGCAGTGGTCTTTGCTGTATGGATCAGACACCACTAACAAGTGAATAGGTTTTATGACCCCAAACATGTCAGCATTGCTTTAGTGGTTTTTGTATAGCACTGAATTACGTCTCATGTATGGCTAGGTGTAAGTAGTATGGAGGTGAAGACTGAAGCTGATGCTCATTGTATGATACTGATGACAAGCCAACTGTTGGTATGTTGCTTCCCTCATTCATCTGTCTCTGGTGTTTTATTATTTTTTTTTCATTTGTATATTAGGATGGCCATCTTCTACAGCCAACTTGCCTCCGGAAGCAGACCATGTGGTCATCCAGTTAAACAGTATAAAGATGCATTGAAGAAAACCTACAGCTGTGCAACATAGATTCAGCAACCTTGGAAACAACTGCACAAGATTGATCGTTGTGGCGAAGCTCCTGCAAGTCGGAAGTATCCCATTTTGAACAGCAATGCATCTCAGACCTGCAACTGAAGAGAAAAAAGAGGAAGGCTGGTGTCATGACAACTTCTCTGTCTTACAACTGTACCATCTGTGGACGTGGATATGCTGCCGCCATTGGAATCTACTCACACATGAGAACTCACAAGCCCTAACTGCTCATTCGTCAACTCGACAGGAGACTCCAACAATATGTGTTTGGCAAAATTGCCTGTATTTCATCGTTCACTGTATGTTGAAGGTAAATGTAATGATTTGTTGTGTAATGTACATAAGTTGAGCTGAATGCTAGTAACTAACAACTAACAGTGTGATATTTGCATTAGGATCTGTGCTGTATTTGGAATATGATGAACTCCCAGGTTAACTCAGCCTGGCCATCCCTCTCTGTGTAGGAGAAAGCTGTAGCATAGGTACACTGTGAGATGCACTATCCGTGGTCTGTGAGTGTAAACTGACCAGGCTAAGGATAAGGAGATCATACTGTCATGTTGGCCCTATGGCTAATGATGTAATTTTTGTGGCTTTTCACAAATTCCACAAAGTTGTGCACACACTGCATGTTTTTGAATATTGCTATAGATCTCTGTGATTTTGACACTTCACAACGTTTTGGTTGAGTTTTGGGCATATTTTAATGCACATGTGCAGAAATGGCAATTTGGTAATTTTTGGTTTGAAATATTATACATACTTCTAGGTTCGGTGATTTTGCTTGATGTGATGTTTTTATTTGTACTTATCTGCCTGTATGCCTGTCTGTTTGTTTGTCTGTTTTTCTCTTTCTTCAGACGTGTTAATAACATATTCTGAAATTGCCATTGGATTCAGCAATGCTGAATTCATGTAGGCTTGAAGCAAGATATTTTGCCAGGCTGAAAAAGTTTTAAGTATGTGTTGGCATCCAGGGGCATCTACACCATATTAACTTTGGAGCAAATGCTCTTAGAAAAAATAGGGGGAAGGTTTTTTTGCGACAGAAGGGGGAAGTTGAATAGTTTTGCATTTCTGATATGCAATATTTTTCTGCCAGAAGTGTATGTGTTCAGTGATGCCTAATATGCCCCAAGTTTGCTTTTGGCCAGGGCTCTACCCCAGACTCTGCTGGGGGAGCTTATGACACTTCCACAGACTTTTTGTGGAGGGGGTACCACCTACCATTTCTTTCTCTCTTGACGCCTGCAGTGTTTTGTTATGGCATCTGTGGTGCTTTACTCTAAGTTAGAGGGAAAGGGAGGAGTTGAGGAAGGGAGGTAGATGCTCCTGTTGGCATTGTCTCACTAGAAATTTCCCTTATTTCTGTTTCCTGTTAGCCTAATTTTCTAAAACCATGAGTGACATGTTCTGCTGTTGAGATTTTGTGATGAAGAAGTTGATTTAACTATTTGTTAGATACCAGGTTATGACACTTAATGGAAATACTTTTCATCACATTGTATCTCATTGTATTCTTGATGATCAGCCTTTTGATCTTGAATGGTCATGAAAACTTTACGATACAAAACTGTTTTTTTAAACATTGTTACATGCAGACAATCGATTTGCACTGTATTGTGCATTTGTATTAAATAATACTCGCAAACACATGATGCTGTGAATTTCTCTGCAAATTCTGCATTGTTTGCCATGATGGACTCGCAGTTTTTTTTGTTTTTGCCACAAAAAAATATTACAGCCTAACTTATAGCTCAGGAAGGAACCTTTTTAGTAGGAACATGTATTGTGAACATATTTTTATTGTCATGTCCACTGCTGATATGACTTAATGTTTAGTTTGAATTTTGTCTACTTTTTTATTATGTATATACAGGAATGAACTTTGATGTGAAGATTGAAGCTGTTAGTAGTGATATCACAGAGCATCCGCATGATGACAAGCCAAGACCGTATGTATGTACAGTGTGTGACAAACGATTTACATGGAAAGACAGTTTGAATGATCACAAAGAAGCACATACTGGAGAGAAGTTGTATTCATTTACCCAGTGTGAGAAATGTTTTGCCACTCGCCATTACTTGAAGGAACACATGAATGTTCACAGCAGTAAATACAAGTGCAGTCAGTGTGGAAAATGTTGTCAAAACAATCACACATTAACAGAGCACAAGTGAAGTTATTCTGGAGAGAAACCTTTTGAATGCACTGTTTGTGGCAAATGATTTAATGTATCAAGTAACCTTGTTAGACACAGCAGAATTCACAGTTTAGAGAAACCATACAAATGTGGTGAGTGTAACATGGCATTTAGTCGGTGTGAAAGTCTAGACAGACACATGAGAATCCACATGGGAGACAACGCATACAAGTGTTCACAGTGTGACAGAAGTTTCAGCCAGTCCAGCAGTTTGCAGAGACACAAACGTCATGTCCACAGCAACGGAAGGCTTTATGAGTGTCGGTACTGTAGGAAGCAGTCTAAAAGTAGCTGCAGTCTGAAGCATCATGTTTATACTCACACTGGTGCAAAGCCGTACTATTCAGAATATTTTAGAGAACATCGCCATCTCAAGGCACATCTGCTGAAGTCACACATTGAAGATACTTGGTACACATGTCACATTTGTCAGAAGAAATTCATCCGCGGTGATAGACTTAACACACATTTACTCCATCATAAAGATGTAAAACCATATGTTTGCAGTGAATGTTCAAAGCATTTCTTTACTGCAGGTAATATGAAATGTCATCAGCTGAAACACTCTGACTATAAACACTTTTGCTGTGGCTCATGTGGTTAATATTTCAAACACAATTTAAGCAGTGTTGTAAGACACTGTAACAGATGTTCTATTAAACTGGTTATGCCAATATCTTTGCCGTGCAAGATCAAGGCAGAAAACAAACAATCTGTGGACAATTGCTTGTTGGACTGAGTTGCTACTGTTGACTGTAGCAGAATGTGTCAATATTGATGGTGGCCAGCGCCCAGGTCTCAGTGGGAAGCTTGGATTTGGGCATCACTCTTGAAGAAAGCTATGTGGGAAAACAGATTAAAACCGTAAAGGTAAAGTCCTTCCCGAGCCTTAAGGCCCATTGGGCGGCGCTGATCTCCGTTTCCTTAGCCCCCAGCCAGACACCAGTTTTTACACTGCAAGACCACGGATACAGGGCCAGTGCATCGCGTGGTGTGCCTGTTTACGTCCTAGCTTTCGCTAGTACTCATTGCATTTATCAACGGAGGGATGGCCAGGCTGAGTTGACCTGGGTGGCTGGTTACATACCGGGATGGTCACCCATCCAAGTACTAACCGGGCCTGGTGTTGATTAACTTCGTTGATGTGATCAACGACGCTACCAACTGAGCCAAACCACAACCTGATCAAAACCGCTCATCAGAAATTGATTGAAGCGGGATACAGCGCCACCAAACTGAAGTTGTTAATACTTGCGGAGCAGGGAAAAATTTATCACTTCTTAAAAAAGAAGAAAGATTTGGAGGGTGGGGCCAAGTCTACCAACAACTCAACGTATGCCAGCTATGCACTGACCTCTTAGGATTTTGCAGGTGGCTTCTTGGAAAATTAGAGAGGATGAAAGGAAGTGGAAAGAAAGGGGGATATAAATGGGGAAAAGGATGTGGCAATAGTTAGATCTAATATTTTAGATGGGAAAAGAGGAGAAGAGTTGTGGTGGGGATTTGTTATAGGGGCCAAAAGGGGGGAATAGCCGCCGCTGAGATGAGTGATGTCGACACAGCATGATGATGATGTGAATTCAGACAGTTGCTATACCCAGTCTTAAAGATTAGATGTTCGTAAACCAAATGGCATTTAGTCATAGACAGTGCTTTGGTACCATTAGTCTTTCGATCAGTGTGTGTATGTGTGTCTGCGAACTTGATTTTGTGTTAATTCTTTACCAGTGTGTTACTGTTATGCTTGTACAATAGCTCAGGAGTTTTCTTTTCAGGGTCAGCCTATAGGCCTAATTGAGTAACCTCGGACAAATAAAGTTGTTGAACAAAATGCATGTTTAGGCTACAGATGGTGAGACATTTGCAATAAATGTTTAACGTTATTATATAAACCTTTATTCGTTAACTTGTGACAGCAAGACAGACAAAGGACAGAAAATACAACAACACAAACAGAGCAATTAGAGACAAAACAGAAAGAAAACACACAATGTCATGTACAAGGTATTACAAGGTATTTATTATACTCGTTGCTTTTTTCCCCTAAATTTAGGCCTTTGTAGAATTTTTTCTGCCCGAAATTGGCGCATTTGGTGGAATTTATGGGCAAAATTGAAAGTGAGCACATAATCACCTCTGTTGGAAATTTTCAGCTGCCTGTCGAAAAAAAATTGCAACTTCCACCCATACGCACGACGCTGGTGTCAGTACGTCTCACAACTATACGTTCTGTTTAGCTCGTGCGGCCGTACCAATCGGCTGCCACTTCCGAGATTTTAAAAAGCGCTTCTGGTCTTGAGTCCGTCTAATGTAAGAAGCGCTACATAGCAATTACCAGACTTTACTTTTTTACTTTCACTTTTAACTGATCTACTTTTCCAAACGTAGGCCTACCTCACGTGAGACTGGATTCACAACTGATTACTACTATAGGTAGGCCCTATAATTTGGGTCAGTAGTATAAGCGGTGTGTTCTCGAGAACTTGATAGCCTCGTCCCTGAGGACAAAGAGCAGTGGCCTAGGCTTTGATGGTAAAGTCCTTGGCCTTGGGTCCCAAGTCTTTGGTCTTGGCTTTGGGATAAAGTACTCAGCCAAAATGTCGATGAATTTAACAAATTCTTTTTATTATTAACGAGAGTTTGAGCACAAAACTGAACAGGGTTTGAACGTTAGCTTTTGACATAGGCCTACACTGATGCTAGTAATTGTAGACTATTTGCATATCTAAAACACTGAATATAAACACGTTTTGACTGCAAGTTGAGTATTGAGTATTTCTGTAGTAAGCCTATGTTTCGTTGTGGAAGCGACTTTTGGATGTCCTTGGGTTTTTTGGCTTTGACCTTGATCCCAATTCCTTGGACTGGGCATTGCGTCTTGATCTGTCATGGAAAATGGAGCTTGCTTTGCTTCCAGTGGCGGTTCTAGCCTGTAATATCTGGAGGACACGGCCCCATGGCGAGCGCGGTAGCGCGAGCCTATAACGGGCCGGTCTGTTTGCAGAGCCCCCAGCGGGGTCCAGGGACACTGGAGCCCCTGGTCTGGGGGTCAGGGGACGTAGCCCCTCTGAAGCTGAAGTACTATTGGCTTTTGGACGTTCAATGGAAGCCGCAAATTTGCCCACTTTTCTAAAATTAGGAAACGCAAAGACATCGGACATTTGTTTAATCTTTGCAAAATCATCACGGGTGGCCACAAAACTGAGGGGCCTGGAGCAAAACTGGGGGCTGTGCTTTACCGGCCCGGGCCTAAAACCGCCACTGCTTGCTTTTAGGTGGGCCTAAGCTTATGCATTCGTAATGTAACCAAGTCCTAGCTCATATAGCCACATGACGCAGGGCTATTAGGCCTAATCAATGTTAGACTGCTGTTAAATCCTCATTAATCACAGGCATCCCCGGCCTACAATTAAGCCTGTTATCAAACAAAGCCTTAATCGCAGGCTCGCAGCCTGTAGCGCAGGCTGTGGCTAGCAACCGGGCCTCGTCCTCATCGACGAAAGACGCGTTTATCTTGTCGTAATAATTAGCCAGCAAAAATTATCATGCTGAACCGAAAATTGCTGTGTTATAGTATTTAGGTCAGTATTGTATCCGTGTGTACATGCTGCCCTTTGGCGTAGTAAATGACTGATTGGTTGACAGTGGTAGGCCTATATTACGAGTAAACCGTGAGCCCAGTTATGACAGCCGTGACGCCAACACACGTAGCCTAATCGCTCGTAAAATTAGTGATGTCAGCTGTTGGCTCTGACCGCTGTGAAACTATCATTAATGACCAGATGGCGCCTCGCGTATGGCATTGTCTGAGCCGGCGCTCGACTGGACATTGTCCAGCATTGTCCACTATATAAACTGGCCAGCCAGACTCGGGCCTGAAATATTATTGTGATTTGTGACAATAACAATTTCTGCTGTAAATCCCTCTGTTTTGGTCTCATAATTCTGAGTAAAGATGAGTTCCAGTTTAGTGTTTTGTCTGGTCGCTGCCAGCGTTGTTGCCGTCTCAATGGCTTCCGATCCTGACAACTATTTCTACAGGAGATATTCGCCGCCAGGATTCCAACGCGTGTAAGTAGGCCTAATTTGCTTTAAGGGCCTACATTTCACCATCAGCAGCAGTAGCAGCATCTTCATTGTGCAACAATTCACAATGGCAGTGGCACTAGGCCTATATAATTACACAGACGAGAAAACGACCATTAGGCCTATGGGTGCGTTTTTATAGCACCGTTATTAACCTACATAATAACAAATTTTTAATAAAAACAGTATCGTCATTCACAATGAATAAATAACGAAAATAATAAATAAATAAGCATAAATAAATAGACATAAACTAGCTTGAAAGTCAACCGCACTGAAATTCGAGAATACAATAAATTTTGCCACCCGCTCAATTAAATTCATTTTTCATTTCAGGCGTCTAAAATGAACAGAAATTCTGTCAGTCTGTATTGTCAGGAATAGGGTCCTCGAGGATGTCCTTAAAGTGCCTTTTCATACTCCAATTTCTGGTGTGTGTGATCACGTGTGGTCCGTCTGACTGTAGTCCAGACGGTGTGGCGGCGGCGTATCGTAATGACGTCAGACAGCTGGCTGTCAATCAGGTCGCCGATTATGTCGGCGCCGGGTTAGGCACCGGTCGATTCGTCGGAGTCCCTGGTACAGGCTACGACTTCGGCTACTACCCCGGCTACCGTTACCCAGCCCAGCCGCCGTACTACGGCTATGACGCCTACAAACATTGATGGGCCTACTGTAAGTACGATACAATACAGCACCCTCAGGATACAATAACGTTTTCAGACAGGTTCTTATTGATACGAGTTTGTCACAGAATGCACAAATATGCATGTAGGCTACACATCTGGCATATTTGAAATCTTTTATTAACGCTTGAGATTATGAACGTTATGCAAGTTTAAAAAATATCTCGGCCCAGTGCCGACGTGATCATGCTGCCGTTCGCCTTGCCTTTGACCTTATGACAGCTTTTTTTGTCAGTTTTTAAGTACAAATTTTATATCATATAGTATGAGCTGAAAATTTACATATCAATCGGTTAGGCTTTTTCGAGTTAGAAGTCGTTACGGGATGGACCGACAGACGGACGATCGAACGCACGGACGAGAAAGACTTCTAATGCGGCCTCGGTTTACTAATCAATAATAGGACCACCACCAGCATTGCATTTGTCTAATACATACACGAGTTATGACTCAACAGACGAAATCCAATTTGATTTTGTTCGCAAAATGTTGTTGTTTTGCCAAAATATGATGACGCATCCCGCCTGTAGCACGGGCCATAAGTATTGAGCGTAGACTTCGGGCACGACGTTAACTCTTAGACGATCTTCAGAATCGTTCCATTTTTCTAACTTGTAGCTTAGAAAACTGTCAGCAGTTTTATCCGTCAAACTGAACCTACATATAGCAGCTATTTGAAAGTTTTTTTTATTCTACAAATAGTTTTGCCATTTTTGTGACTTCATGCAGTGGTTTGGTGAGAAATGAGACATGTTCTATTTCTCACGTAAGCCTATTGCTTACACCAAAAATTCAAAGTAAACATATGTGTAGCATAAAACAAAAAAAATAAATATATTTATATTATAATATAATGTTGTGATGTGTGCAGCTAATGATTTCGAGCTGGTGACGTCATCAACATCAGGAAGAAAAACAGGAATGATGACGTCATCAAAGATGTCAGTCTACCGCTACGATATAACTGACTGATCACTGAAACTCTGAAGATAGCTGACAATAACTTTCTCGATATTGCTGGCTACTTTTCTGTCCGTGTTTGTCCACGCATTTGCCTGTTTGTTTGATTTGGGTCCGCCATTCCGAAGGGCCGCCATAAACCTGTTTTAGAAGACGACGAAACCGTACCTATTGATCGCTAAACTAACTTAACCCATTAGTGCCTGAATTACTGTATAGTTTGCCGTCAAAGTAGGTGTCCCATTTTTTGGAACGCTAGGCATGAATGGGTTGACACTGGCCCTAACTCTAACACTAACCCTATTCTTAACTCTATCCATAACCGTATGGCGGCAGACAATCGGAATGGCGACCCGACACCGTTTTCTCTCTGTATTGGACTGTATCTGTCATTTTTGTAACCCGTTCAATAAGGTTAGTTCTAGGCCTATATTGTAAGTTGTGGTCGTACAGTTACAGAGTTCAAGAAACTAAAGTTTACATTGTGTGTATACCGTAATTGCATAATGTAAAAAACGCGAAATGAAAACAATAAGCCTACAATCAAATTCAATAACTTTGGTAAAAACAGAATCGTAGGCTCATGGAAAAATTTCAACGAATGCGATAAGTGCGTCCCTTAGGTTCACTTTCAATACCAGTGTCACATAGTACGGCACCGGATTCTAGTCGCATTCCAGTCACTATAGGCCTACTTCAAGCTTTGACTCCGCCTCGGATTCGAAGCCATTTGCCTCGGATTCGGACTAAGTAGACTCGACTAGGCTACATCACTGCTCGATAGGCCTACATGCAGCGTAAAGGCCTACTGCAGTTTCAGCTGAAACACACAGCTATAAAATAAGCCCAAAACACAATAATTTCACTCGCGTTCGGCTGAAACACATTAAAGCAAATGTTGTAGCTAAGCTACACCCAAAAGTTATATAGGCAAATTCATCAAAATACAACCTTTATTGTTTAAAAAAACATGGTGTTATTGACCATGCGCACGCACGGCCCGGTGTCGCACACAAAATGTTATAGACCGTGCGCGCTCAATTGAAGTAGCGGTTAATTTTGGTGCCTGACGGTCACCTTGGTGTGAATTCTTGGCGGCGGTTTTTTTTCCATATTAAAGGTCGACATTAGTCAAAGCTGAAGCCTGAATATCAGCTACCAACCAAGCCGTGTGATTATCTCTCCCCAAAAGTTATTAAACATAAGCACCCTTCAGTTAAACTCATGCGGTTAATTATTACCAATAAGCCAAACGCTAAACTGCACTCTTAACTCTGCCTAGTGCTGCAGAAGAAGTTGATTAAAAATATGCCACCGTAGCGTGTGCAATTTGCGCACGGTAAATAACACTTTGTGGTATATTGTGTTTTGTGTTTCTGTAAAGATTAAATTTACTGTTCTGTTATTATGTGTTTGTGTGCATTCCGCCTGGAAAGGCCACCCCCGAAATGACATATACTGTGTCGGGTGGGACGTCAAACCCTACTCATTCACTCACTCACTTTGTGACTGCATACGGACCGTGCATGCGCATCGTAAATAATTCTAATCATTGATTTAAAAATGTCGTTGTGCGCACGGACACGGACGGCGAGCAACAGCAAAGTACGTTTATTGCTTGTGTTGTACTAGAAGTGACGATTAAAGGCCCTACAAGACTATAAAACTACGATTGAACAAAAAAAAATCTACGAGCCTGAAAAAGCCAAAAACAGTCGTATAACAACAACAACGCAATCACGACACATCACGACATGCAGCAATGCTTGCGTGCAGTTGCTGACGGGATTTTCCCACCAGCAGTTTCAGTTTTCGTGCAAAAAACCCATGCAGAAGGCAGGTATTTTCACCTGTATAGGCTTGTACAGGTAGCCTGCCTATAGGCTACTACGGTATACAATAGGTACACAATAGCAGGCATGGAGCTGTAAGCATAGGAGCGTCTGTGTTGTATGCTCGTTCGGTTTAGGAACAATAAGTATAATTAAGTCGCATAGGCTACGCAGAGCCGTTTGGCCTACAGCGTCGTCAACGCCAGTAAGTGTACCGGGAGGCCTACACGCCAACATAAATGAACACTACTGATCTTTCGTGTAAGGCCTAGCTCAGAAAACGACGGGACAGAGGAACGTTAGAGTCAGATTTTGATTCAAAGGGGTCAAATTGTGTGAACTGTTGTTAGCAGTAGATCCATATGTGTATAGGTAGGCTATATTTTTGTTGCTCAATGTAGGCGGGCTACTATTCTTGGTAGTGATTGCAATCCCAGGATTTAATATTAAGAAATTTGTAATTCCGGGATCCCGGAATCCCATTTCTGGATTAGACATACAGATTAGTCGTTAGTTTGGTAGCCTATTTTATATAGACTTATTTTATGCATGGAATGTAGTATAGGCCCCTGCAAAACGTTGGACCAGGCCCTATAGGTATATTGAAAACGTACTTACGATCGTGACTGGTCTTTCAAAATTAGGCCTACAGTGCACAGCAAAGTGTGTGCGAAATATTTTGATCAGTAGACAGTTAGTATTTTATTTGCGTCATTTAGCCGTGAAAAGTGCCATTTTAACAAATTTAACAAATTTCGTAATCCCGGCATTGGGACGCCGCCACTCCCATGATTCGGGATTGGCGTAAACGACCGCGATCTCAAGACTGCAAACTTAATTTCTTAGTCGACTGACGTAGGCCTAAAATTAAACCTTTAGGCAAAAATTAGTTCGTTTTCTGGTTAGCTTAGGCCTACTTTTTAATTTAGACTAACATACTCTAATCGCCTGCTTAGATTGTAGGCTAACACAAGCTTCACAATAACAATGTAGGCCTACGTGTATATGGTAGGTCTATAGGCCTATTCGGTGAAACGTGTCACCGTTCGTTTTTAAAATTATTATTAATTTTTAAGCACTAAACTGATAAAGATGCCGTTGAAACTTGACATAGCCTAATTATAGTACCTTGGTGTTTAGGTTAGACTTAGACCACCCATACCTTCGTGCCCAGAGGACAAATAAGCGCTGTGTCTCATGTGTGTGAAATTTGTCACTTTCGGTTTCACTTTTGGCCGGCGAAAGCGACTGTCGATTTGTGATTCCGTTTACTGCAATAGGCCTTTTAAGTGTTGGGTTACGTCGATAATGATTTTCTTCGGCAATTGTCGATTAATTTTCATTTTGACTTTGTGTCTTGTGAAAGACAATGCATCGTGCGCACATTTTTTGCTGAAGGATTACATTAAGCTTATTTTAGTGTTTAGTTAGTTTGACTTTAGCAAAAAAACTCACTTGATAATTAGAGCCTTCACTTGCCTAACACATTGTATTGAGGGCTCCATTGGTGATAGTGATTATGCCTGATTATAGGCCTTATGACGTGTACACTAATGACATGAGGAAGCGTAAAATTTAACGTTCTTCCAGTCGCGCGCTCGTCCCTAAATAAAGCATCCGTTTTTAAAATTTAGTTTGACCGTTGAAATATTGGTGCTGTTTTTTTTTCGTTTGCTTTCAAAGCTTTACTTTAGTTTTTTTAACTGATATTCAGTGAATTACTGTTTCTGATGAGCTGTTGTGAAATATTACTCCAATATCATACAATAAAAAGTAATGATGAAATTAACATATCTTCCTGTGAAGCCCACTTCTTCTTCGAATTGCAGATGGAAGCCTAGGAATTTATTCAGGGCTTGCATTTCACTTTGAATTTTATCGTAGGCATTATTATGGTTGAATTGTTTTAGTGTGGGGCGTGTACATGCAATACGTCAGTCTTTTTGCCGCTTTCTTCGCAGTTTACATCGCACTTCAGTCAAGTACGTATGCATCTCTAACACTATGTAGGCTATCAGTGGCGACGGCGTCTGGGATCAAAAAAAGTTTTTGGACAGAAAGAAATTGCAGTTTTCCCGAAAAACCAGTACACTTTTTGACGATGTACAGTATGATGTTCGAAATTTTAATTGTGTTTTTATGTTTTACCAAAATGTGAGAATTCTAGCTCCTTTTTGCACCCTTGACACTACGCCCACTTGACATAGCTTAATAAACGAGAAAGTATACGCGGAGAGTTAAAACCTTTTCGAGAAAAATTCTGTTTTTAATGTTAGCTCTGTAACTTTAAAAGAATCCGCGTAAAAATATGAAAAACTAGAAATTTGGGGCAAAGCCCAACGTGAGTCCGCCCGGCGCCCTAAGTCCGACTGGGGAAAATTAGGGGGGAGGGAGGTAAAATTTCCCCGGCATCAAAGTCACGTGGCCCGAACTCAAATGCATTGGTATACGCCGAACGCGCACTGTCGACTTACGGTAGGTCAACATGAGCGCTTATAACTTTGTCCGTAGTGGACCGAATTTCGCAAATTTTTTTTTGTTCAACGCCGAAAGGATCGTGCTCGTCAACGCCGTTTAGATTTTGTCGCTATCTTTATCGCTTCCAGAGATATTTGCGCTCAAACTCGAAAGTTGTCGTAAATCGCGCCAATTTTTGCACGTTTTTTGCCCTCCCAAATTTTAAGGGGGCGGTGACCCCCAAAAGTTGCACCCGCGTTATCACCCCC
>Ga0209367_1000509_pt1 | contig 39269 bp, 27 predicted proteins | sample WorMetLIZISLAND2_FD_187412 | JGI IMG/M metagenome (GOLD analysis project Ga0209367, IMG submission 187412) | Marine gutless worms symbiont microbial communities from Max Planck institute for Marine Microbiology, Germany - Olavius geniculatus... ...
CCCTCCCCTCCCTTCCCTTCCCTCAGAAGTAGGATCCCTTAAATCCAGCTATGGGGGTCACCAAATTCGAATTTGGTGCACTTAAGAATTAAAATATGACATCTGGTAGGCAACATTTTAATCATTTTCTTGTAAATGAACTGATCAAATTTTGTGCAGCTTAAACAGAAAAGGCAAAATGACACCAGAATGGGGGGGACATTTATCATAGATGGGTGATAATTGACTTTGAGTGGGTGAGTGGATGATGAGGTTAAATTCTGGGTGTCACCCGGTCAATGCAGGTGATTTATCTGGCCTGCCTACGTGTGAAACGAGACAACAGAGTAAACATACATGACTAAACAACGTAACGGCAACCATGTAACATTCAGACCGAGACTAATTAACTGTCTGTTTTTGTCTTTATGACGAATAAACGTGTTCATTAAGTACACTTTCTTCATACAGTTAATTACAATGCACTAAAAATCGTACCATAACCTGCATTAACAACTATTTGAGATATGATACGTCAAATAATTATATGAGACAGACTAGCGAAGAGTATCACAGTGCGGAAGCAATGGCAGATCCAAGTAATAAATTATGTGCAACAGTTGTTCAATTATGCAGTTCAATGCTATCCACATTCAGACTGAATAGCTGTAATGATGATCAACAGAACATCAGCAGTAGGCTAAACAAGTCGGGAGCAGAAAAATGAAGTCAGTATCACCGAATGATAACCACGTGTCAGTTGGCTTCATCTAGCGAATCTACAATGACAAAAATATTCGTCACAGAGTTGAAATAAAGTCCCGATGAGAGCAGATAAAAAGCCTTAGATATGAAACTGCTGACAGTGACACTGACACCTCTTTGTTTCTGAGTCAGCAAATTTTGTGGACGAGGTTGCCAAAAGCGTCAAAGGGGTGGGGTCTCGGGAGTGTTGCAACTCAAAGTCACCTAGCGACAGCAAAGTTTGAAGGGACAAAGCCCCAGATGATAGGACAATTTTAAGCAGGAAAAAGTAAATGGACAACACAAAAGAATACTGCACCAACATGGGGATATGCATCGAAGACAGAGATCAAAATGCACAGAGAAACACAGTCCTGAACCTGGACTGCCATCGTGCGGAGACTTTGTAGCTTATATTCATCATCTAAGCAAGTAAGTCAATTTCTCGTGCAACATTCTGTGTAGAAACTGAAAGCTAACCTGCAAGAGCAACGGACTCTTTGGCAATGTCCTGGCTTGGTCGTCGAGTGGTGGATCGGCGTGAGGATGTGGCTGAATCTTTCTCTCTGCTAACCTGTCTCTGCGTCTTGTCGGCGTGTGAGCTGCTTGCTGTGCTGGCAGTTGCCGTCTCCACAGTCGCATGACGACTTTCACTCATTGTACTGGCAGCTACATTGCTGAACACAGAACAAGTGTAACGCACAGTCAACAAAAGTTGTGCGCAAATTCAGACAACAGGTCTGCACCTGCAACGTTGATGTGCTTACAACAAAGATGCAAAATATTACAAAAGTGTGAGGCCAGATGCTCTTGATAGTTGATTTCAAACACTGCTGCTGCTTTACAACTGTTACTGCAACTGCTTCATTTCTGTTTAGTCAGTGTTTTGACTGTAAAACAAATCGTACGTGTTAAATTATACATGCATATCAGATGCATATAGATCAAACTGCACAGCTCATGAAAGACCTCCTAAGGCAATAGCACCATTTTCTGTCTGAGAAAAACTTCTGAGTTACATTTCACTGGTACTCATTATAGCTATCCACTGAAGGATGGCCAGGCTGAGTTGACCTGGGTGGCTGGTTACCTAGAAAGGTGGTTTATCCGCCTGCCGACAGTCACCCATCCAAGTACAAACTAGGTCCGACCTTCCTAAACCAAACCGGCACCATATAGCAGTGCAAGCAATGACAAAAAATCACACACTGCTAACCGAGAAGTTCTTATAGGTCTGTTGTGATGGACAGATTGACTATTCGCGGTGGATCTTGTTGGCTCGTGTGTCGCAACGGTTTTCATAGCTGATTCTTGGAGGTTAGGGCTGCGACTGGAGTCACTCACACGAGACGTATCACTATGGCGACGGCTGTGACCGGAAGCCTCTGCAGTTTCACTGGAAAGCTTTAGTGATGCACTACTAGCAGAGTGTTCTTTGTTGTCAACCGATTCATCCTGTAGTTGTCCTGGTGTATCACACGGTGTTTCAATGTACGACACAGATTTTACTGCCGACGGAGAGATTGCTGGACTGACCCTAGCATTGGACCTGACACTACTTGGTCTTGATGACGGTGCAGTGGGCAACGCGGCTGCTGAATACCGCACTTCATGGGATAAACCAGTCTGTGAGACAGACTTCACTTCATGTACTGAACCGACAGCAGACAGCGAGATGGACTTGAAGCGTGGAGTATCAACATGCTCGCCCTCGTCCCCGCCATTCACTAAACACAGCAATACAGTGAGCGAGTGAGCAAGCAATCTTATGTCGCACTCAACACATAATATGTCATTTCCGGGCAATCACTTGCACAGATACTGATAACAAAAGTCGACAGCAAAGAATAAAACATACTAACACAGAGAGCTAAAAAACCAACAAGAAACTGATAATAAGTAATAAACTACTTAGAAACACACAAATAAAAAAGTAACACAAATTTTCATGCACACACACACACACACACACACCTAACCTAACAACCGATCTGAAACTAAAATGGAGCGTTTTTATGCCATTCAGCCAGAAGCTCCTGGCACTCGTATCAACACATTGTTAAGAGTTTACAGAACAATTACCAGCCAAACATATTTTGGAATAACTAGAAAAATATGCCAGATAACATATTATGTTGCTGCACAACTCTAACTCTAACCTAGACAACTCGAACCATGACACAGGGAGGTAAACAAGAAATTTGAGCTAATGCTCACGAGATGCACGAAAGCCTACAGCAGTTCCGGTTCAGTAGTTTAGCTGAAAATTGGAGTGTTCACGCTAAGTTAATAAACAAATACCAAATTCTCCATCCGGATCGCATAATGATAGTAGCGTGGCACCACCTTGTGAACGATAGAGACTTGTGTTGCAGCCTGAAATCGCCAAAAAAATCCATAAAACCCCCTATTTTGGCGTTCAAGGCCATTCAAGGTCATTGAATTCGGCGCCAATCGAGAGCCAGTGCACGACTTCCTATTAGTGATTAATAGTAACCTAGGCCTTATCTCGCACCGTTACTGAGATACAGCAACTTATTGGCCAAAAATCGCAAATTTTGCCCCCTCTCATTTAGCATCCTCGTTCGGGGTGACTCCCTTCAAATTTATGGAAAAGCTTTACGGTTCCTGAAACTAGAGTCTTCCAGGCAGCCGATGGTATAGATTTGGTGATCCTAGCTTGCACTGTTTTTAACTGATCCACCCATGTGACAGACAGACAGACAGAATTGCGATGGCTAAGACACGCTGAAAGCAGTAGCTGCTTTCGCGCATAAAAATTGCACAACGGTTTATCTGCCACTGGGAAACATTCGTTCAGATTGTGACTTTTTTTACATCTTTTTTATTCTCTAAGAAAAAGATGGATGGACAGGCAAACAGACGGGCAAGACCTGTAATGTGGCCTATTAGAATGGCCACATAATCACTGGTGTTGTGGCAGGGAAGCAATTGCCCCACCTAATTTTTGGCTGTCGGAATATGTTCTTGTTGGAAAATTTTTTTCCAAAAATGCAAAAAAATTTATAGCTACAATACCTCCGGTTTGTAAAATTTAGGGGCAACTGTGAAATTTTGAGAAAACACAATTTTTTTCAGAAATTTGCAGTCATCTCTTAGAAAGTTGCAAACCTGTTAGAAAATTGCAATTTCCTGCATCACGTACTTCTTAACCCACGACGCACGCCGCTGCACATCACGAAAATATCGAACAGTAATGAGAGTGGACAGACAGACGAATGGACAGACCGGATGATTGCACTGCAGCGTCACCAGCCGCAGCGACATCTGTGTGACCGACTGCAGCTGTAGGTTCAGCACTGCTCTGTCTGCTACCTTCACTGCTGTCACTCTGAGCTGCTGCGCCATCACGATTCATGCTCCCCCGCAGTCTCTTCTTGAACTCGCGACTCGTCATCTTGTAGTAGTACAGATCCTTCTCCAACTCAGAAATCCTTCAAGCCACAAAGTACCAAGCCATGCAGACAAAAATTTTATACAAGTAATTTGAGCAAAGCTCATGAGACGCGCGAAAGCCTATAGCAGTTCCTGTTCGCAGGTAATCGTAGTTTATCTCCATCCATTTCGTCGTAATTCACTCTTTTGGAGCCAAAAATCGTTAAAAAATAACGTTAAATCAATATTTTTAGGCTTCAAGGTCATTCAAGGTCATCGATGTTGATAAATTTAAAACGCCTGTCACCAGTGCTTGTTACGATAAGCAGCATGTCTGTGCCTATCTGCAACCGTGTTCACGCTACACGAGATAATACAGTAAAATAACCACTTTATAAAGGGATAGCTGTCTTTGACGCCCGCCTGCTCTGGCCTCCTTGAACCTAGGGGGTCGGGACTTGAACTGCTAAAATCTACGTTGAATGCTGAAAATTTCATATGCAGATTGTCTTGGTCTATCGCCAGCCATTTCATCGCAATTCAGTGTTGAAATGTGCGCTGCATCCATTCACTAAAACCTCTTCTTGAGGTGTTCAAGATCGTTCAAGGTCATCGATGTTAATAAATCCAAAAAGCCTCTCATCAGTGCTTGTTATTATAAGCAGCATGTATGCACCTATCTGCAACTGTTTTCACATTATTCGAGTCAATAACGGCAAAATGACGTCTTTTTAGGGGGTACCCCTCTTCGACGCCCTCGTTCGAGGGGAACCCCTGCACCCAGTGCCACAAAATTTTCTTACGATAAACTAGAGACCTTGGGGAAGCCCACAGTGAAGATTTCGTAATCCTAGCTTGCATCGTTTTGATACAATTCACGAGTGCGACAGACAGACGGACGCCCAGACGATGGCAAAGACGAGCGAAGCATTCTGCTTTCGCGCATAAAAAATGAAATTGTGTGCAACTTTAGCACTTCTGTTGGACAAAATTCTAAAACGTTTGATAAATAACACATCTTTCTACCACTAACCATTGCTAAGTTAACCAAGCTCAAAAACAGACCAGTTTTTTGCTCCACCCTTTGTATTAGCTCTACATGCACATTGACAAGTACTGTATGTGAATTGTCTAAATTACCAAAAAATAATATACAATTAATTGTACCTAAACATAAAACGTAAAGTCTTTCCCGAGCCTTACGGCCCATAGGGTGGCGCTGATCTCCGTTTCCTAAGGCCCTCAGCCAGACACCAGTTTTTACACTGCGAGACCACAGATATGGGGCCAGTGTATCATGCGGTGTGCCTGTTTACGTCCCAGTGGTGAAGCCGGTACCAAATTATACTGCTTGGTGACAGAGGCACATGTGTGTGAACAACTTGCCTAAGGTCGTTACCCAGCAGTGTCCTGGTGCGGAGTTGAACCTGCACCTCTGAATTCTACCTGAAACACAAAGGTATCTATTACTATGAGTCCAGGTTTTAGTTTACTGGTCTGCAAAACAGATTTCCAAGTCCCAAACAGAGAGCTTGAGTATAATATTCGCATGTTAACTTCCATAAACAGAGCTGAGACATAATGTCAGAGATGGAATGTATTATCACCTGGATTCCTTAGCCTTCATCTGAGCGATGAGATCGTAATGACCGCCGGCCTCGGCTTGAGTCAACTGTTTCATCAGCAGCTGAATGCGTCGCTCGTACTCCTGCTGTTGCTGGGTAAGTCGACGGTCGGCTTCCATCGTTGCTTTCTCTACACACGACTCTAGCTCGGCTATCCGCACCATCTGCTCATCCGTCTTCATCTACGCACATGGAAAATACACACCAACACCGACTGAATTATGGACGTCTTGCCACTCTGACATTTTGCTCCCAAGACTAGTGATTGCAATCCCAGGATTGAATTTTCAATTCTGCGATCCGAGATTGAGAAATTTGTAATCCCAGGATCCCGTTTCGGGATTAGGCTTACAGACTGGTCGTCATTTTGATATCCTCAATTAACTTATTTCATGCATATAATGTAGTAGCCTATAGGCCCCTACAGAAAAAATGTATCCGAACCGCAGAGAGTGATAATGACTGTCAGAATACGAATTACAGTGCACAGCAAAGAGTGGGACTCTAGAGCACATAAATATTTTATTCACCAGACGGCTAAAATTCTTATTTTTACCATTTAACATGCAAAAAATATGACTTTAAGTAATTTTTGTAATCCCAAAATCCCGGGATTGGGATGCCGCCAATCCTGAGATTCAGGTTTGGCGAAAACAACCGGAATCCTGGGATCACAAGATTTGGGATCCCAGGATTGCAATCCCTACCCAAGATGTTTAACCTACCAGAAAAATTGCAAATGGTAAAAACAAACTAAAAGCAAAAACGATGGACAGGTAGACAGAGAAGATGACGCAGGAAAAACGATGCAGAAGATAAATGAATGAACATAAGAAGTACAGCTGGGTGAAACGGCTAGGCTATGGGCAAAACATCATGATACTGAGTGACTCTACTCTTCAGTCACTCGGCCTGGAATGTGATGGCACAACTTAAAACTGCACAGTTCTCTCTCCCATACAGAACAGTTCCTCAGAGATGCTGTCATCTGCAACAAACCATCAGTCACTAAAACAGAAATGTATTCATTGCTATGCTTCAGCATTCAGTTTTGACTGTTCGTTTAAAACAGTTCGACGACTGTATATATATTCCTATATAGTGAACACTGTATTAGCATATGAGTTATGTGGCTGGTTGGAGCGATGGCACATCGGCTTACACTGCAGGTATAGTTGTATGTTCGCTGGTGCACTTATGAATGTACGATATGCTGTAGTATCATTAACGCATGCCAATCAGTTGTCACATTGAAATTGTAAAGCACTTCTGGTCATCAGTCTGACCCAGTGCTACGAGGGTCGTAATTTACAAAACAGTGTCATTCTGTTAGTTTTCCAAATATTAAAAATCTGAAATATACGTTTTGTAGGGAATTTAATTCTGAGTAGCAGCTGTAAGTTTTATGACAATGACGTCACTGTGACGTCATTTATAAACGTTAAATATGGCGACGTTGCCACTGAAATCCTGCTGTAACGAATACCATTCCGTTATTGTATATTTGTGGGCAAAAAGACTTAATGCAAATCAGATTCACTTTGAAATGCATCCAGTATGTGGCGACAGGTGCTTTACGAATGAACAGTTCATGTTTGGTGTAAGAAAATGCTAGATGGGCAAACATTTTGTATAATATACTGAGGTGCAATCAGTCATTCTTCAGTAGCATGGACAACAGCCAGCAGGCGTTTTTTGCATCAAGCATTCAGAAGTTTGCTGACAGATAAGACAAACATTTGAGCAAACTTGGTCTATATGTTGAAAAAAGAAACATTAGTTTTTAGCATTTAAAGAGATGGCATTAACTTGTTAAGTTTATTCATTTTTTTCGTTCCTATGCTTTTTGTCTTGCGCACTGGGCCCATGAAGTGGCCTCAGCGCTGGGTGGCCGCTTTTGTGGTCACCCTCCCCGCAGGTATGCTTTTTGTCACTTGCGAGTTATGGTAGATTACTGGTGGGGAAAATAATACACATGTAGACTGTGTTCTGTGAACAGATGACATCAAAAGAAATTTCTACAAGTGTTCAAAATAAAATTCCCTACAAAAAGTATATTTTGGATTTTTCAGCTTTGGAAAACTAACAGAATGACGCTGGTTTGTAACTTATTTATCAAACGACCCTCGTATGTTACGAACTGAAAGTCTGTTGCTGCAATTACTGTGCTGCAGCAGTTCTTTTACGCTGTGTCGACATAACACTAAAAAATTTGCCAGCCTAGTGCCAACGTATTATGCAGTCATCCATCTAACGATAAATTAGCTGTGGCAGAGTGTGTATATGAAGAATATGCGTCACTTATTGGAAGTTTTGACGTCTGGTAAGGTTAAACTTTGACCTTTGATAGCAAAAATTGGCACACTGGCTAGTCCTGGCGTGCAGAACATTCACATCAATTTTGGTTTCTATGCCTTTTTGTCTTCATGTTAAGAGCTTGTACATGGATGGTTAGACATATAGATGGATATACAGAAAGATCCATAATACAGCATGTCAGCTTGGCCGCATAACAAAGCACAACTAATGTACCATAAACCAATGATCAATGAGTCTATAGCCATGAGTTTACCTCGAGTTCAGCCCGCTGCATCTGCAACCGTCGTTGGAAGTCCCGCAAGTCGACCATCCGGTCAAAGTAACGACTAAGTAGCGACCTCATCTCTGCGACAGACAAAGACTGCAGCTTTGCCAGACCATGGTAAGATTTGCCGACGGCCGCCGACGCATGGACCACAGAACGGCGGAGATTGTTCTGTCGACTGGCGATTGACTCGTTCCTGAACTCTATGGCAGCATCCATGGCGTCCAGCTGTTCTTCCAATTCAACAACTCTGCAACAGATGCTCTTCACATAGAATGTGTTTAAAGGAAAAAACCATTAGGTTCAGTGAAAAAATAAACGAATAATTACAACCAGCAAAATATGCCCATATGTTAATCTATGACGGTTTGAGCAGAAAACTGGCACATCGGTTACTCTCTTGCATTGGGAAAAACTCACACCAACTTTGGCTTATCTATGCCTTTTTGTTTTCAAGACAAAAGCCTGCATTGGACAGAGACGGCAAAACAGATAGAAGCCTGGAAGGACAGATGATCGGGCAAGAGGCATACTGCAGCATATCAGGATGGCTGTACAGTAAAACTGTAAACTGTGGTCGTGCACAGAAGTTACGCAGCATATAGTTTATGCACAACAAAAATTTAGAAAAAAACATTTGAAACTGTACACAAAGTCAACAGTAAATACATGTATACATGAGCAGAGCTTTTCAATAAGGATACTAATAACACATTTAAATGTAAAAAAAAACAAAAATTTGGTGCACACAGAGAGAAGCATACCTTCTACTCTCATCGTCGGAAAGATCGTCGTTAGTCCGCGACTGTAACTCGGTGCACTCAGCTCGAAGTTGGTCGCGAGCCTGACGTAAGGCCTCTAGTTCTGCACTCATCTCGGCATGTCTTGGTGACGCCGGAGTTCTGCACAGCTCACGAGTCTTTACTTTCATCTCATGCTCCACTGACTCCAGCTGGCTTGATGCTCGCAATATGTCCTGCCACGGAAAATCACGACAGCTTGAATCAGCAGAGATATTTAGTAATCTACCAACAAATCTGATTAATTTTTGTAAACTGATAAATTCTATCAGAAGAATGCTGGTAATTTTATGGTGTCATGCACGCATCCATCCATCACATATTCAGTTATTTATTATTTATTTACCTATTAATAAAAAAACCCTACTATGAGCTAGTTAGCTTGTTTCTGAGGCTCAATAGCATACTGATCACAAATCATGGTCGAAGTTCAATTCTCACATAGGCTGAAAAAAAACCGCTGTACAGTTTCAGGACTACTTGTGTGTGAGCTATGAGGTTAATTTCTTGGACATGCAAGATAGTTTGACAGCGTCCTGTACAACTTATGACAGTTAGGGCGCGTTGCACCAACGTCGTTCAACTTTGAACCTGGGTCAAATCTGAATTTGAACCTAGTTCAGCCATAAATTGCATTGCACCAAAGCGGTTCAAGCGTTGATCTTCGTTCAGTTCTCAACTGCCATCTGACTACTGATCAAATTTTGATCTCGTTCAACTCGCAGTTACGCATGCACACTAGGCAATAAATATTTTCCATGATACTATTGGTGCAAAAAAATTGTCTGATTCGAATCGCATTTTCAGTGGCAATGTCTCGCTGTTACAGTAAACATACGATCGAACCCTAACCACAGCAACAAAAACTCATTCGTATCGTTTTATAAGGCATTATATTCAATTCTACTTGTGATCTAGATATGTTACATTTGTGCTATATGTTTTCTGTGGTCATTTTGCTGGATAAATTAATTAATGGATAAATAAACAGCATTCTAGAGTGCTGATGCACCGTTGCTATGCCGTAGCTATGGTAAACATATTATCTTGACAACAGACATAGAATAATTAACGAATATCTATTGGAACACAAAATGCGTATCTTCAGAACTTTAACAATGCAACTGTTGATGCGAAAATTGTGCATTAACTTCAGGGAAACTTAAAATTCAAACAAATTACAGCCAATCTGTACTGGACCGTTTCGTAAGCATTGCGTGTGACTGTGACGTCATTGTAGTTGGCCTGTAGGCCGAGCGTGGCTTGACCAATCACAGCCATCCACGGTATAACCATGGCTGTTCAACTGAACGAAATCAGCTAATCTAAGTTGAACTTGGTGCAATGTAATTCGGCGTGAACTTGATTCAACTTATAATCTAGGTTTAGCTGAACCGAGATCACGAACAACATTGGTGCAACGCACCCTTAGTGTCTCTAAAACTAAAACATTATGGCAAATTATTTACAAATACATGCACTAATGAAGGTTTCCACTCTTTTACTGACAAAAAATCCAGGACTTTCCAGGACCCCATGAAAAATTTTCCAGGACTTTTTCATAGCCCACAAATGTTTAAATATCACATACTAGCACCACAAATTTAAAAGTTGGGGACCACAAGTAATCTGTGAGCGAAGCAGGCAGAAAAAAATGATTTCCCTTTAAAGCCCAAGTCGCACGAAAAAACGATATTGGCTAAATATGTGTAGAATGTAACACTAATTATAATACGCTGATCCAATGAAATAAAAACATCGATTTACATTAACTTCAACAAAAATAATGTTGTGCGAATGCAACTGTGATGTCACGAACAACGTTTTGTTTATAGCGTGTATTTCAGCGTGTGAGGAAGTTTAAACGCCATGAGCTAGCCATAGTGTTGATGCAGCGCGTGCTCAGAGAGGGTAACTCACTTGCATTCCAGAAGCGAAAGTCGGAATCTGTCGGCAATTGGTGCAACGGAAAAGGCTTAAAGTCGACCTACTTCCGGTATAATAGTGACATTTTGAAATGCAAGCGAAGTCTTTTCACTCGGTACCACGCTCCATCAACGCTGCTAGCGTTCAAATTCTGTCAAATGCTGCATTGACGCTAATGGTTGTGACGTCATAGTTTCGTCACATATGTACACTTTAAACTTTATTTTTACAGTATAAAGGTAACACTGGCAACAGAAAGATTAATAAATATTGACAAATTAGCATTTGATTAAACCAATTAGTGCTTTATAACAGTTACGTAAACTGATGCAACTGGGACTTTAAGCCTATGAAAAAATGCGTAATTTTCAAGGATATTTTTTCAGGACTTTCCAGGACTTTGAGCTTTCCAAAACCAAAGTAATTTTCTGGGACTTTCCAGGTCCTAAAATTTTCGTTAAAAAATCCAGGACTTTCCAAGACCTTTCAGGAAGTGTGAGAACCCTGACTTATTCACTAATTTTCTGAAAAAAATCTAAAATAAAACATTGAATTCAATTATAAATAATGTAATAATGTAACTTCCTATTCAAATTCTCAGGTAAATAATAAAATGATACAGCTGTAGAACAAGGCACTGCTTAAAACCTTGCTTAGGACTTGGCTTGACCTCAACTTCCTCATTTCCAGTTCACGTTTTTCTGCGAGCATTGCTTCCTTCCTTGCTACAATCTCCTCACGCTGCTGCACTTCCTGAAATGTTTACAGACAATGCAAATATACATAGGCCGTCCATCATCATATACATCATTATAAATGCCATCATATACATCAGTGGAAGGGCTGTAATAGAGGGTGTTGTGGTTAGACGGTTTTGTAGGAAGACTTAGTATTATGTAAGCATCAATTGACTACAACAGCATTAACAATACACGATAATAAAAAGCCATTCACGAGCTGCATAGTGCACTGGGTGGTGCTGACCTCTGTTTCCTTAACCCTCAGCCAGACAGACACCAGTTTACACTGCAAGGCCACACACGTGGTGTACCTGTTATGATCTGGCGATGGTCACCCACCAAAGTACTAACCGGACCTGGCGTTGATTAACTTCACCGATCAAACAACATGTTAAGCAATACACCAAGCTGCCACAACAGATTAACAAAATAAACAGTAATTCTTTTATTCCAAATAGTGAACCATAAATCCTGCACTCATCCTGGAACAATCTCGCACATATCTGTAAAGCACGTACAATAAAATATAAAGCACAGTTAGTGCATCAACACATTCAAGGAAACGCAAATCTACGCAAACCTTTGCAAGTTCTTCAGCGGCCTTGCGCTGCTGCAGGACCATCTCCATCTCTTGATCCAACATCCTCCGCTGTTCCTCCAGTCCATTATGCTCATCTCTGATCAATCAACCAACGAAGAAATCAAGAAATCAATCCGTCAATCAATCCACCAATCAATCAAAACATCATGTCATAAATGAAACAGACGTACATAAAACATACACAGCACAATTTACAAGGGTCATCCCAAAAGTTTCTGGCCTCGACATATTAGACAATAATATTTTCTATAGGGTGGGCCAAAAAAACCGGACCTGTTTGAGCGTTGATAACTCAGCAATGGTTAGTGATAGAAAAACGTGTGATACGTCAAAAGTCAAAAGTCAGAATGCTGTAAAGAATAAACGACAAATTTGCATAGTAAAACATTTAAATATTCTTTGCGTAATTTGCATAAATATTCGTCACCCCCGAAATTTAACTGTAACACCTGGATTTAACATGGACATTTGAGCTTTTATAACTTAGCGATGTTTATTGATGGAAGGGCGCGTTATATGCCAAATGTTACAAAATTGTGTACAGAAGAAGTGTACAACTTACATGTCTCAGCATTTAAATATTCTTTGCCTGATTTACACAAATATGTCCCACCCCTAAAATCATGCTAAATTGGCAGTAACGCATAAATTTAAGTTGATTTTCATTCAGCATACAGTAAAATATCAACAATCATTAACACATACGCTGAGTTTAGATGAAATTCGATGTAGGCAGTTGCCCAGCTTTTGCATTCATAACTGTCATCAGTCCTTTTAGGCAGCTGATCGACCGCTGGAGTCAATGTGTTCAGGATCAGCTGAGCCCAGCATTCGATTAGCACACGTTTTAGCTGGTCAGTTATTGAAATTTTGTGACTATGCTATCTGTTGCAATGCCCCCACACTAAATAATTCACAGAATTTAAATCTGGACTTTTTGGCAGTGAGTTTTTGAGTTCAATGAACTCGGGCACATGGGAGTGCAGGCAAATGCCTAATTTCAAGGGTAATGAAGATTTAGGCAAATTGGGCAAAGAATATTTAAATGATTTGCTATGCAAGTTAGGCCCTTTTTGTCTACAACATTCTAAAACTTCTGACACATCACATGCCTTTCTACGAGTAACCACTGCTGAGTTATCAACGCTCAAGCAGGTCCAATTTTTTGGCCCACCCTGTACAATCTATACTTCAGTGAAAAGTACATCCTTTACAAACTCTAATGAGTCGGTTGCGGATATGACGTCATTGTAATTTATGACGTCATATAGCTCCAAACCGAAACAATTTGGAGTGCTAATGCAAACAGCATAGAATCAAGATCACTATTGCATGACAATTTTCCAGGCTACGAAGAACCAAGTTATAGCCAATTTCAAACAAGTGCCCTTTCGATTCAAACTAATAACCAGTAACCGAATGAAGAGCCAGTCGGCCAACATACATGTTCTGAGCGTTGGGAAGTGGCAGGCCAACACTGCGTAGACGTCTCTGCATCATGGACATTTCATCCAACTTGACTCGCATGAAGCGCTTCTGACGTTCGCTGCTCTGTTCCAACTCACGAACTCGCTGCTGCTCTCTTGCTATCTCACGCTGCAGTACCAACCAAATGATCACAGTCTTATCTGCCACCCGACACAGGCAGACGTGCCCCAACATAACCCGAGCCAGACAGACCCATACTCGATTTACCTACCCAGGAGACACGAAACGCTGAGTTGACCTTGGTGTTGGTTATATACTGAAAAAGATTTACCTGTCCCCAGACAGTTGCTCATCCAAGTAGTAACCACATGATAGTGACCTGACCGAAACTCAAAGTCATGACCACCGTTATGCCACCAAACAACAAAAAATGATAGAAAGTTTTCAGTGACAAAGTGAGTTGTTTCTTAACGGTACATCAGCACATAACAGACAACTTTGTGCAGATTTCAAAAAATGAATCTCTGGTAAGTGTTGCAGCAGCAGCAAGTTTTTAGAAACAGGATGCCTTTCCTAATGCCCAGTCACTGACGAATGGCAAATCAACAATCAGTCAATCAAAGCGCAATAAAGAAGCACATCAAGCAAAAAAGATACATTAACTGAAACCTTTTAAAGTCACTACACGGTGTTTCATAAAAAAGGGACCCCTGCTACCCTGCTCCGATGGTGAAAAATTTGGTTCGTTGATGACAAATTTTGGAAGTTTTACAGTTGCAGCCACAAAAAACGTGCAAAACAATCACATCTGTGGGGATAGCTGGACTTTCGCATGTTCGAGCAAGACAGTGCACTAGCACACCGAGCTTGCAAAATGGTTGCGTTTTTGGATTGCGAGACGCCCGACTTCATGTCCCCATGTTGCTCAGTGCTGACACAATAAACACTTTTCATTTGCGAACCAGATTAAGTTCACCATTGAAGCAGGGTAGCAACTGGCAGCACCAGTTGAGACAAGCAAGCTTGTACTCACGACACATTATGACGTCAGCATTACGTCACGACTAGCCAGGAATATTTATTCAAGTGCCATATTTAGTTTAAATATTTTGAATTAGTATTTCTTCACCTACAATTGGTAAAAATTTTGTTTAAATTGATCATCATTTGAATGAATTAAGAGAAAAACAAAAAGGGGTCCCTTTTTTATGAAACACCGTCTGTCTAACCACCAATTTGATGCATTCAGTTTTACATGCATGATATAACCCTTTTTGATGTATAAATATTAGAGCTGTCAAATTAATGCGTTAATTTAATGCATAAACATGTTAATAAATTAATGCGCATGAAAAAAATTAACACACATATGTAAATTTACTAAATTCTCTGAAGCAGGAGTTCCAATATTCCATTAAACCGCGGTTATTTAACGATCAAATAATATTCAAGTAAATAAAAATTGTTTTGTTGCTGTTTCATCGCTACTGTCACGGTTCTGTGACACAGCCGTGACTTCGTGCGCTTCATTCCACTCACCCTCTCGATGTAGTCCACCTACAGTGCGATGTTAATGATGTGTTATTAACGCGTCAACGCATGTGTTAAAAAATTAATACGTTAACAAATTATAAAATTAACACTTCAACAACTCTAATAAATATACAATAGAGACTGCAACCATATGTAAGATTTGGCAAACTTCTTGGTGAAATTGTGTGCTCTCTTAATTAACTCATCTGCTTACATAACGAGATGAAAAGGTATAATTTAGGAAAAAATAACCAATGCAAAACAATGCAGGTCTATTACTGCGATCGGTAGTAAATGGCGAAACATTTGAGCATTACAGAGTGTGTGCTATTAACTGTACCTCAAGTTTAATTTTCTGATCATTTGCTGTCTTCACATGGCGCATCAGCTGTTCCTGTTGGCGCCTCATGTTTGCGATGCCAGCCTCCAGCTCTTGTACTCTGTACTCGGCCAAACACAGCCATCATCATGAATGAACACGTATTAGTAATGCAGCATAAAAGGCTGCATTGTGACAATATAACAACATAACTATGCAATACAAAGTAATAGAACGTCACATAAAATGTCAGACAAAACACTGCAAATATAAAATATCACTGGTAATTTTTAATGCAATATGGGACAAGTGAGTTTAAAAATATGTTCCGATTTGCTTTGCTGTTCTAAAAAAGTCTATTTCTTCCAAATTTGCAGTAATGTTCTCATAATTGGCATCGTGTGCTGAACAAATAAACGTGTATTCAATACAAACCCACAAAAAATTTCAAATTTTGTTTTAAAAAATAGCAATAACAGTGACACATGGACATATATACTCCAGCAAATTAAAAAAAAATCCAGTGAATGCAAAAATGTAAAATACAGCAGTTCAAGCTAAAACAATATTTAGCAGATGCTAGCATTCTCAGGTGTATTAATTAACACTCAATCTGATGCTACTATAAAACTTAATTCTCTGTAATTATAACAAAATATAATTACATATATAATTACATGGTATAAATAGAAGCCAAGATTGACGCTTCTCATATTCTTAGTATAACTCTAGCTGTCGCACTGTAAATAGTCAGAAAATGAATAGCCAGCAGGTTATCCGACATTTCACTTGCCGTTTATTGCTGGTTTGTGTGACGTTCACCACTTCAGCAGTTTTCTCGGCCTCCTTCTGCTTCTTTTTCACCGCATGGACTCGAGCCTTTGCCACTTCCATCTTCTTACGAAATTCTCTACAAGGGAAATTCTCTACATGGCAAACACTGATAACGAAACTTAGCTCAGTTTGTTTGAAATACATGTATCGAAAGATTGCTTGGGATGACGCAGAAAAGTTTCCCAAGTTCACACATGCACACATTTCACCTAAACACACACTAAAAACCATTATAAAATTTTCTGCAACAAAGCCCGTGTTCAATGATGAAAGCCAAAATTCTTCCATGCATGCAACTTAACATATTAACTTATAAGATTCTCTCAATTTTACATTGTTTATATACACCAACTATATATACATTACACATGCCTGCAAAGTGCAAACGCAACAGCAACATCACAAGCAAGATTATGAGAATGTGAATACACAGAATAAATCAGCTGGCAGAGAAGATTGTCAGAAACCTGTCATTTGGCAGAAGACTGAAAGAAAACACATTTTCAGGTAAGAGATTTTTTGTTATTAGCAGCCAACTACCACCAGCTAAGCCATGTTGCAAAACTGCCTAGTGACAGTAGATTATGTACGTATATTGCATGCGTACATCTGGAGCTGGTGAGTCTGCTGCTTATCGTTGCGTTCTCGTGCAACTGCTTCATCCAAAGCCTTCTGCAGACTGCTCAGCTCGCTGAGAGCAGCTGACTTCTCTTCCTCCAGTGCTTGCAGCTGGGTGCTGTATTGCTTGTTCATTGCCTCTGCCTCATGCCCCGTCTTCACCAGCTGCCGTATCAACTGCTCCTTGTATCTGTCATGCACAGTTTCATCGATACTTGTTGTTAACCACCAACATCAGTGATTACACGTCGTACTCATAAACTTCACTCATTTCACAAACACCAATGTCTTCCTCCGAATAAACTCCTTAACAAAAACAGTAGACAGTAGTGACTAGAAAGCTACACAGATTCATCAAAATTCATTTGTTGCACACATCAGAAGATAACAAGACAAATCAACGAATGCTCCTACAAACTTCCTCAATCCTCACATCTAATGTAAAACAGTATTCACCCCGGCGACATCTAGTGGCAACTGACAAAACGGAAATTGTTCCAAAGAAGGCAAACAGCAAATAATTTGAAGTTGTCAGCAGGTCTCTGGTAAGTTTAATACACAGTACAGCATGGAAACAGAGCAAGCACGCTTGCAACATTACAAGATACAGCAGCAGTAGTTCTCTAATGAAACCACCAGGTTAGGTAGGGTTTGATACAGACGTACCTGATATTGATAGTCAAATCTTTCATCTTCTGCTCGGACTTTCTGACGTCAAGCTGGTTTGATTTGAGCTGTCGTTTGTGCCGCTCGCTGCTTGCACGCAGACGATCAATGTTTTCACGTTCATCTTCCACGGAACATGATCGACCTAACATCAAGCAATGATATATCTCTAAAAAATCCAATATATGCAAAAATGTAAATACAACAGTTGTAGCTAAAATAATAGCAGAAACTGGTAATGTTGAATCTCTCTGATGCCAATAAAATCTGCTAGTCACAGTAAGTGAGTGAACACAGTAGTGACGCTGCTTGTAACTGAAGAGTAGAATAAAGTCCGAGGCACATGCATCCACACAGAGACAGTGCGTGACGTCAGTTTACTGCTACACTACCACTTTACACTGCAATAAATGCACAATCAAATAAACAAATCAAACTTCACAACTTTGTTACAATTATTATTTCCCTAAATTTCACAACTTCCCAGTCACCATTTCATGGTACTGGAAATAACAAACATGACGCAGTCATGCCGAATGCTGACACAGACCAAAATAATCACTAAAACTACCAATACTACTATTATTTACGACACGTCCACCTTTAGTTACAGTATAAGCACACTTGTCCAAACTTGACATGCAACTTCATTTGCACGAGAATTATTCCTTCACAATTTGTGAAGTAAATTTTCAAATCTTTTCACAATCCACTAAAACACTACAGATAATGAGTGACAAAAACACTGACAAAAGCTGACGAACAGTGAAGTCACAGTAACGTAAGTAGGTAACACACAGTGAGACAGTGGCTGGATGATAGATAAACTCACTGAGCTGTAACACTTGTGTGGAAATGCGTTTTGCAGCCCATGCATTACTGCCTGCCTCTGGCTGGTCAGAGTTTTCACCGTTTCTCGAGCCACGCCTGCCGTTCTGCTTGCGGATCCGGTTTGGCTCAACGGTTGGACGATTCAGATGAACCGATTCTTTGACGCGATATGTTCCGCGCTTCTTGTCAACACGACTAAACACTGGCCTGATGCACACAACACATCTGCTCTAAACACAAACATTGGGGATTCTTTACTAAGTTTTATTATGACAGATAATATTAGTTACTACATCATTAACTTTAGTTCCTATTTAGATAATACACTGTGTGCCATAAAATGTGACCATTTTTATTCTTTTGTGACATCTTTCTCAAATGACAATCTGGTTTGCTAATTTTTCGCAAAAAATATATATGAAGGAACAAACACACATGCAAGAGCTAACCACACCTCATTTTATGTGTTTATACTGTATCACGTAAAAACTAACAAGGATTTTCACGGCATACAGTACAGCATCAAATATAATACAAAGTCTCCATATGTCACATTTGTCCAATGTCCATAGTCTCCATATGTCCAATTGTCAAATCAGATAACTATCTAGTAACATCAACATTCAACAGTAATATGTAAAAACACTGTTCATATTATCAACTACTGAGTCTACCACAAAAAATACGAAAAAAATGGTCAATATCTGGCAAAAATAATAATGAAGATTTGGTGCCTTGTTTCTTGACTCAATGAGTGTTGAATTCAAGTGCAGATGGTTTGGTACGTACTCATGATTAGATTGATCTGCAGCACATTCATCGTCCTTGTCATCAGAATCACTGAAAATCTTGTGCAGGACTTCATCATCATCTTCCAGCCGACTAACGAGCAGAGCTGAGCGGGCGCGGAAACACTGGACGACTCGGTCAATTGTGAACGCGGCCGGACTGGAGTGAATATTGCGCTAAGTCATACAAACGTTTATTCAATGTTACACTTACAATACATGCTATAGCACCTAAACATTCAACAATACAATACGTAGTATCGCATAGAAGTAAAAAAAGTAAAGCGTGCCGGGCCCGTCTGGGGCATAGGTGGGGTGCTCATCTCCCTTTATGCAGCCATTGAGCCCGCAGGTGGATGGACCACAGAGTCCGAGATGCATGGCCAGTGCGATGCCAGACATACGGTTACCTTCCCAGCCATGCGGCATCACTGTCCTTTGTCCGGTACCAAATTATACTGCTTGGTGAACAGAGGCACGTGTGTGAGTACAACTTGCCCAAGGTTGTTACCTGACAGTGCTCAGGGCCCGAGTCGATCCAGGGACCTTTCGGTCACCAGTCTGGCCCATTACCATTACACTACTAAGCCACACATAGCATGGAAGTTCTGCAGATATACATTCAACAAGAGAACTTACACTATACACTACAGCATGGAAACACTGCATGACTTGGTCAACTGTAAATGTAACCAAACTGGAGCAAATACTGCACTGTATCATAGCACATGCAGAAAATCAACATTAACATTCAGCTGATGTCTTGCGCAATGCACATGCATGGCCTGTGCACAGGCCCTCATCGACAGCAAGCACTGCAGCTCTTGAAGACACATCTCAAAGTCACCCCGATCATCCACATGAGAGCAGCGACAAATTATCGACATGTTGGTTGGAAAGTGGCATTTAACAAAACATCTAAGTTGCCATCCACCAGCCAGCCAACAGCTAGTCTGTGACCAACGTCAGTGAGTCCGCTGGGCCAGATTTGGTCTCACTGCACATCTACGCCATAGCAGTTTATGTTCTTTCATTGCATGTTAGTGATGACTCGATATATCAAAAATATTGATATATCGTTTTCGATATCGATATATCATATCGTATCGTATCGTCGAAAAAATATAGAATTTTTTGATATATCGCGATATTCAAAAATATTGCGACATAGTATTGCGATATTTTCTACTAATTCTTCACTACGCTGCATGACTGAAAATAAAGATTACAAATAAAACGAGTTAATGGTGTCGTAATTTAACTACAATCGTAATATAATGTTACCTAAGGACATATTTTACTGTCTATATAGAGCATACTGCCTTGCTCAATGTTCACATCTTGTTCCTATGCTTGTATAAAATTTACATACTTCTTATTTTAAAATATCAATATCGATAGCAATATCGCAATTTATTTTGTAAAATATCATATTGATATCGTATCGAACTGATAGCACCTGACAGCACCAGTTGAGACGATCCAGTTTGTACCCATGACACATTATGACATCAACATTACGTCAGGACTAGCAAAGAATATTTAATTAACTGCCATATTTTGTTGCAATATTTTGAATTAGTATTTCTTCTTCAGCTACAACTGGTACAAATTTTGTGTAAATTGATCATCACTTGAGCGAATTATGCAAAAAAACAAAAATGGGTCCTTTTTTATGAAACACCGTGTACATACCAATCAGCTGGTGTCTGAAGAAAAACGTCAGACACAAAAATGGTGCTTATTGTACCAATTAATGTATGATAAAATCCATGTAACAAAGATGTCCGAGAAAGAATTAACAAGATGGTGCTAATACAAGATATAAAAAGTTCTGTCCTGATTGGAGACCATGCAGAAATTAGGAACAAATACAGAAAAAACCTTAGAAAGCACTAGTAAAACCCATGTTAACTACATATTGTCTAAGCCTACCATTCACCGCCGTAGCATTTCTGCAGTTAGTGCACCCATAAATAATCCAATATAGGTACAGCACACTGAAAGTTGTGCAATGACTCACAAGTTTTCGAAAAGCCGGATCGGCTGCTGTTGAATGCACAGGTACAGACACAGGACGTGGTCTTGATAATGACAAATTCGCTGCCGACTTCGAATTAGCATCAATGCTCAACTCAACGCTGGTCAAGTTATCAGTTGCTAATGCTCCACTTTTATGCTGCATTACAACCACACAAACTAGACACTTGAAACAAAATGACATGCAAAGAAAACAGCACCAATAGCAAATAAGCATTAAACTTATTTGAATATTACTCTAACAAAAACTGCATTTTGTTTAAATACTCATCATAATGAGTTGTCAAGTGTCCTAGAGACAATGCGACATTATCATCATCAATTTATTAAATGTAAAAATAAAAGAAAAGCAAATAAAAATTAGCAAACAGACTAAAAATATTATACCAATCAACAGCAGCCAATTAATGCATGACTCTAAAACAGCATGAACAAAAATTTTACTAAAACCTGTCCTTGTATAAACAAATATATGATAAAATCTCTGTCACTTTAATAAAAAGTTTAATTAATTAGTGACTTGCTGTGTGCACCTCACTTCTAAGACTCTAAGTAAATTCAGTTTGATCACCAGGCATTTAGCACCGACCTGAGTGCGAGCATTGCTGGCATCAATCTCGAGCTGTTTGGCAAGCACCTGCTCACCGAGCTGGTGAACCCTCTCTTGTGTTTCTTCCAGCTGTTGTGTAAGCTCCGCATGTTCGCGATCCAGTCGATCGATTGTCTCCTGTAGCTCCGTCTGCTGCCTCGACATATCCGCAAAGATCACCTCGTCGCTCTTCAAATCACTCTTACACTGTGCAACACATGCACACGCAATGTTTACGATAAAAAAGTAAAAGTACGTGTATAGACCTTTATGAAAAACCCGTCGCAGAGCTACAGAGTGTCACCTGCTATACGGAATCACATACCTGCCACCCGACCCGACACAGGTGAACACGCCTCACCTCAACCCCTGCCAAACAGACGAGCACTCAATTTACCTACCCTCAAGGAGTAAAAGGCTAATTTGACTTCAGCATTGGTTATATACCGAGATGGCTTAGCTGTCAAAAGACAGTCACATGCCCACATAGTAACCACTTAATAGCAACTTGACTGAGAGTTAAATCCTTGACCTACTGATGGTATGTCCAACAATCTACTGTCGCACCACTAAGCCAGACAATGTGCGACAATGTACACAAAATGTCCGTCAATTGGGCGGAATCTAAGGTGCGGCCGCCGGCCAGTCACCAGCGGCACATGGTGGGGATGAAAAATAACAGCAAACTAATAATGTTTTGAGATTAGTGCTGAAAAAAATATTTAAAGGAATGGCATTCCAGATTCGTGAAGCACCATAACTAAAAGTGCAATAACCTACAGATGCTTAAGCTAGAGGTTCAGTTAATATTTATCTTGTGAGCAGAGAGAGTAAATGGGTTGACACGTATTAAGAAATGTATCAACCGATTTTTTGTGATGAGTTCAGCAACTTCATTACAAATGCGAGAAACTTATAAGCAAAGCATTACGCAGAAAGGTCACACGACTTTTTAAACTAAAATTCAGAATGGCTAAACAACAATGCAAAAAACTGGAGCTGTCATCAATTTTCCCAAAACAGCCAAAACCACTATCACCTTAAACTTTGACCTTCTCGACTCCAAAACCTGAACACTCAAGATGCACCACTGGCAAAAGTTTGGTGAAAATTTAAATATCAACACATGCCACACATAAACGCATGCATGGAAGCATGAGCAGACGACATGCCAATGCAATGCTTCTAAATATTCTAATGGCAGATGAAAAAAACATTTTTATTGTTCATGTTTAGCAAATTTGCACAATTAAATCACACAGAACTATACTGAAGCCTAGATGATGAAACAGTACGTCACCTTCTGAAGTTCCAACTCTAGTTTAGAAATTGCTCTGTTTTCCCAGGCTTCCCTGTTCAATGTCGTAGGCACATTGTTCTTCATCTGTAAGAAAATCAACCAAACTGTCAATCTGCAGCTATCACCTGCTACTGAATACTGCTAATTTACATATAATCAGAAAATAAAAATAATAGTTACTCAGTCAGACACTGTCCCCATGCCTTAACTGACTGTACCATAATGCAGACTATAGTATCTACTTAATAATGTTTTAGTGATGAGACTTTAATCAAAAGCTGGATGACTAATGATCTGAGTAAGTATCCTAAAGCATACCAAAACACATCAACTACAAACTAATTCGCTAAACTGTCACTCATCACTAAAAAATAATGACTGTTTAGGCGACCTCTGTCCTGAACCTTCCTCCTACAAGCTACAAGCAGTTATCAGCCCCATTTGGGAAAATGGAGGATTGTTAAAGGTCCAACTTGGTACCACATAGTGGCAGTTGGGCAACCCCATGTGCTTCTTCAGACAGTTTTTCAGTAAGATGTACCATTTAGCCACAATACATCAATTACGGACAACAGATGACAGGCAACAGACAACCTTGTACCATAAGTGCACCGTTAGTGCAGTTGGCTAAATAAATGCTACAGATCCAGTACAAGAGAATCCAAGTACAGCAGACCTCATCAACCAGTTCAAGCCAATCACACAGTTGTCCGGCTTGACTCTTCGACAATACATCTCGATCACGCATATCCGTCAACAGACGATATGCTTCATCGGCAACTGTACGATAATGAGCACACTCGGTCTGCAATCTACGACAGCACAATACCACACTGCTAAATGTCAAACAGAATAGACTAAGACAATGATGGACATTACATCACACATGTAGTATAATGGCCAAGACATCAGACTTGCAATCAGGAGATCATTGGTTCAACTTCCAGTCTGGGCACTATCAAGTGGTTAGTATTTTGATGGGTGACTGTCTGCACGCAAGTAAACAATCTCGGTATATAACCATTAACTAACACCAAGGTTAACTCAGCCTTCCATTCCTTCAGGTTCCCTCAGCCATCCTTCCCTTTGGCCAGTCTGGATGGGGTTATGGCAAGACAGGGCACATTGTGTTGTGTAACAGGTAACACTGTGTGATCCCATATGGCAGGTGACACTCCGTAGCTCTGAGACGAGTTTGTGGCAAAGAGAAACATCTCCAAAGAAGTAGTCAGACAACATCACTGATGAGACAGAACTGATTCTGTAGGGCCTGTAGAAAGCATGACATGACACGAAACAAAATTGTATTTGGCCGACACCAATCTTTGCTCACCAAGGGAAAAGTATATAATCATATTGGCAGCATCACACAATATAACAATATCTCAGTGAAAGCACCTTAAGCAACTGACTCATGACCAAATTCACTAAAATGATAAAACGAAACAAGTCTCTAAAAGTTCAATCAAGTGCCAAATAGCCTACATACAAAGTACTGTGACAAAAACACTTATTTTCTCCGTACTGCAGTACATTAACGACGACAACTCAAAGTGACCATACTGTGCTATCTGGCTTTCCAGGTGCTTGTTATGTTCAGAGTCAACATGTAGTGTAGTCATCGTTCCTTCAAACTCTTTGTCTGCAGTAAAATATGTGGAAGTCCGCTGACGACGTAGTTCTTCACGCAATGCCTGCATCACCAACATGACAACTTCTTATTACTACTACAGTGCCAACCCATCATGCAGCCATCCATCTAACTATTTGCTTACTTATTATAACAGGTGGCATGACCACAACCTGACCTGATTGTTCTCATAAATGTCATAAGCATTTGCAAGAAATTAGGGCAGGTTGTGTGTATGAGAGCCTTGTTTACAACAGATATGTGTGTATAATGTGTTACTCCTCCCAACGGAAACATTCACAATGATTCTGATTTCCTGTTCCTGCATTTTATCTCCACCAAGGTGAGCGTAATGAACACTGGAGGGGGTTAAGAGTTTGGTCGTTCTGTCCATGTTTCCGTCGTTCGTTCTTTCTGTGTACATGATGACTCGTAATGGCAATGACGTCATTGCACTAACAGCATCAAGCAGCAGTATTACTTTCCCCTCCCTTTCCCCTGCAGCGAAGCGGCTCTTCCTTCTTCCTCCTCTTTCCTTGTTGTAAAGTGTAGTTAGTTGTAGCTGTAGTTGTAGGCGTAGTAGTAGTTGCAGGTGTAGTTGTATTTGTAGGTGTCATAGTAGTAGCAGTAATGTTTAAATCACTTCACTTGGCGGAGATGTGCACTCTCTTGAGCGCTTTCTAGTTAAAATGTGTTTTCAAGTTAGAAGTCCAATCCTTACAGCACGAACAGATGGATAGCCAGTCTGAGCTGTAATTTGGCTGTTTGAGATAGCTGCATAACAAAAAACAATAAGAACCAAAAATTTGAGCTAAGGCTCACAAGATGCACGAAAGCCTATAGGAGTTCCTGTTCGCAAACTGTCAGTCTATCTCCAGCTGTTTTCATGAAAGACTGGTCAACAATGGTAAAATAACGACTTTTACGCGGGTACCGCTCTTTGATGCCCTCATGCGCAGGTTTCCTTGAACCTAGAAAATCCAGACTTAGACCATCGAAATCTACGTTCAATGCTAAAAATTTCATACACAGCTTGTCTATGTCTATCTCAATTGATTTCAGCACAACTCGCTCTTGAAAAGTGTCTCGCAACCCAAAATTGCCAAAAAATCCCTCTTTAAACGTTCAAGGTCATCCAAGGTCATTGAAATCGGTGGCAATCAATAGCCAGTGTATGACTTCCTATTAGTGACTAATAGTAACCTAGGCCCAATCTCACACCGTTACTGAGATACAGCGACTTATTGGCCAACTAGCAAACCTTGCCCACCCCCAGTCATTTAGCGATCTCGTTCACGGCGACTCCCTTCGAATTTATGGAAAAGCTTTACGGTTCCTGAAACTAGAGTCTTCCAGGCAGCCGATGGTGAAGATTTGGTAATTCTAGCTTGCACCGTCTTGTCCCGACGGGTGGACATACAGAATTGCGATGGCTAAGATGCACTGAAAGCAGTAGCTGCTTTTGCACGTAAAAATTGATCGTAAACAATAACAGAACACAAGCAGGAATCACAAAGTGTAATCAATCAAAAAATCAATAAAGTTCATTCAGTCAGCAAGATTTCCTATCCTTTGACACTATGACCTTGCCGGTTAAGCAACAAAAGAGGTATCTGAGAAATAAATTGTCACAGTAAATGTTCAAAGTATACTAAACTATTCAGTACTGACTTGACATGGACTATCTCTATCAAAAATGGCTAGTTATCTGTCCCACTGCTATAGCATAGCAAGGGACAGATTATAAAATCACTTGCATCTGTCTGTCATTGTCTGTCAGTCTCTCTGTAAACACTCCTACGGCCTCAACTTTGATTCGATTTTGATGAAATTTTACACAGTGATTCAGGGCCTAAAAAGCAAGATCGAATTTGTTTTGGGATAAAAATCTGATAACTTTTTCCCCTATTTTACCCTAATTTTTTAAAAATTTGCATTACGGCCTATGGAGACTTCAAAGCGTTATAACTCGGTCCCCATAAAAGATAATTGTGTGCTGTGTTTATCTACCCCCCTATTTTTGGGGTCGGGCCATCTAACAGTGTTATTTAAATTTACTCCCCCCTATCAACCCACGTTGCCATAGCAACCATTCAAATGCTGTAAAATTTTGCATTACAGCCAATGGAGATTTCAAAGCGGTATAACTCAGTCCCCGTAAAAGATAGTTGCACGCTGTTTGCACCTAGCCCCCTATTTTCGGGCTATCCGACGGTGTCGTTTAAATTTCTCCTCTGCCGACTACTGTTGTCATGGAACAAAACTGACTATAACTCAGCTCCTGCAAAAGATAATTGCAGGCTCTTTTCACCTACCCCCTATTTTCGAACCCGGGCTATGCAATGGTGTCATGTAAATTTCTCCTCTGAAGACCCTTGTTGTCATGGCAACAAACCGTTTTTATTCAAAGATAAAATTGGCTGCAGGCTCACAAGAGTGTCAAACGCCGAAACGCAGCTGCTAAGCTATATAGCATGGCAATGGAACAGATACTTCGTTCCACAGAACGTATTTCTAGTTATACAAAATATTCTCATGGAGAACGAACATCAAGGCATAACAGATGAAGATACTTACCCGAATCTCAGTCTGCATCTCTTCAAAGCGAAGCGACTGTGGGTCTCGGTTGACAATCGGCTTGTTGCGGATGTTGCGTGCCTATGACACAAATACAAGCCGTAAAGCATTTTACAACAAAAATAACAATAATCAATCTATAAAGTTTCATAGCAACATATTTTGTTCGTAAACAACAATTCACTGTATGATCAACACTCAAAACTGGCAACTCTTCAAAACTAAATCACCGAATTTCAAACAAAAAAAATGACAAAGCAGATATTTAATCCACACAAATATTTACTTGGAACGCTCTGTCAAACACTCTCAAATGCAATTCACTGTTTACCTACTTTCAGACGTCATCTGAAACATTTCAACTTTTCGTTTTACTAGCACATCAAACGCATTTGAGGTTGTTACAGTTAACGCGCTATATAAATTACTTACTTACTTATTAATTTAAGCTAATCACTGTGTTTGTGGCTGATAGAAATGTGATATGCTTGTGAAATACTGGTTAAAAGTGCAATAAAAGATGAAAATAACACAGCCTAAGCACTCCAGTGATAACAAGACTGATTGATGTTGCAGCCCACCCGAGCATATGAAGCACATGTCAAGTGAATTGAAAAATCTCCACTCATTTAAATTACTTAACTACATAAATTCAGACAACCAGTCCACCCAACAATGTCAACAAAATCTGTAAAAAAACATGAAACATGTTGAAAAAAATTACACGGCAAAAATGTTAATGGAAATTAAGCATGTTAAAATTACAGATATAAAACAGCAGACACTATAGATACCCTGTTTGCATATTTGAGGGAATTCAGGGACTCGTCAAAACTAGCCGACGATGGACTAATGCAGCAGATCATCAACGTGTTTGCATTGCCTCCCAGCGAGTCCTACCACACGAACACATGGTCAATGTCTAGCAGCAGTTAGCAGTTTAACAAACTAATTATGTTAGAAAAAGAATAAATAATACCCATCCAGGCAGAGTGACAAAAACTTGCTCCGACATTCATATACAATGTTAAACTTCAAGCAACTCTCTTTAGAAGTAGTATAGTGATGTATGATCCATGGTGTTAACATTCAGTATTTTTCAGGTGTTAGTGATGACAGTTGTTTATATAAATACGACCTGCATTGAATCAAGAATATCACGCGTAACAATGTACAAACTGTAGACGTCAAAAACAAAGTTTTTAAAAAATGCACTGTGAAAGCTGGTTTTGTTCTAGCCAGTGAAGCAGAGATACAACATAAATAACATGCCATTAAATTACAAAATTAAATTATTTCATGTGCATCTTTGTTACTCAGTGCTCAGTACTAGACTGTTTTTTTTCTGTATGCAACAAATAATAACTTGACAAAGATGTAAATAACACAAAATAAAACCGATTTCTCGGATTAAAAATCTGGTTTCGATTTAAATACAAAAACATCACAGTACAAAGTGTCACTGAAAGTTGATAACTGTCGTTCATTCATCACCTTCAGCAGACGAGTGATTTTGGACTCTCGATACGGAATGTGTGCTAATGTAGTTCGCTTCTTAGTGTTGCCGAGAGCACTGATAACATTGCCCAGTGCCAACAGTCCACTGTTGATGTGAACAGACTCTGAGAATAAAACAAATAACAGAAAGTGATGCACAGAATATATTAACACTCAAAACAAATTTTGACCATGTCTGCCCAGTGCCAACAATAACATATTGTGCACACCAACCACCCGACCTTTTGTGAAGCTGGGGGTTAATTTACATGACATTGTAAAACAACCATAAAATCGTCGCAACTTCATCGTATATTTGTTGTAAATCAACAAGTTAAAATGTCGTAAGATTGTCGTAAAAACATCATATCCAAATTTTGGAAGACAATTTTACGACTTCGTAACTGTCTCACAATTTTGTTGTAACTCCGTAGTTGCTATAATTAGCCAGCAAATTAACCACTGCTATGTTGACCTCAACCATGACATCAACCAATTGCGACACAGTGTCACTGAGCTGGCTGCGCACGGCACTGCATGCCAATCGTCTGCTTCCGCCGTTGCCAATGGTTATCAATGGTTATCAATGTAAACAATAACAAGTGAACTGATTTCGCGACGATTTCGCTGTCTGAAGTTACTGCAAACGAAATTTATACGTATTACAGCACTATGTGAGAATTATATACTTAGGAAAAATCAAATTAATTACTGCATCCGTGCTTGATGCTGTCGTACAACAGCTAATGAGCCGCCGTACTTATTGTCATAGCTTTGTCGTATGTTTGTCGTAACTTTCTTGCACAATTTTTTTGTAAATCGCATTCTATCGTAAATCTGTCATGAACCTGCTGTATGTCGTAACATTGTTGTAAATTTGTCTTACGATGTTTTGTAAATTTAGCCCCTGATTACATGCCAATTCTAGTTTTCAGTGCTTTTCAGTTTAAGTTAAGAGACCATATGAAACGAATAAACAGATGGACAGCAAGATGCATAATGCGGCATATTGGGATATTGGGACGCATAACAAATAAAACATACAAATCAAATCCATGAATGTTTAAAAGCTCATATAAATGGTTTCATCAACGAACATATTACATACATGTAAGTCCCTCATATTTGACTAATCATTAATACCAACTCTTACAGTTAGCAGCATTTGAGCCTCAGAGAGACTTTATGTCTTGACAAAGTGCTCAATCATTAAACAATATGACAATGAAGATCAGTAAGTAATAAAACAAATGTGTGAATTAATGCATAGTAAAGACAAGCAGTAAAATCAAACAATTAATTACACTAATACAGCGACATGTAATGAAAAAATATGTATCACCTTTAAAACGTTCGCCGACATTTCCAGTGCGGTTGACTCGCTCAGACCCAGCAAGGTCAACAAAGTGGAACTTTGCACACATGTAATGCTCAAAATCTGAACACGATTCACACATGTACAGAAGAATACTTGACAACATATTACAACATACAATATGATGTGATTAGAGTCAACAGCAATGACTATAAACAATGGCAATAAGTTCTGTTTCACCAATAAAATGAAATTACAAGTTATACTAAATAAGAATTACATGAATTTATCAATGCACAATATAGGCAAGAAGCTCACCAAATATGTGGCATGAGGGGTGGGGTTGGCATTAAGACAGCCAAAATGCTAAGTTATTATAATAAACATTACTGATAAAGTTTGGTCATAATGTACCATGCCAATTTTTAGGGGTAGGGACCCCAAATTTGGCAGAATGAATGTCTGTAAGGGGTTGGTGATGATACTATTCAATAGGGCATTAGCAAAGTTCCTATAGACTGTCAATAGTAACCATGCCACTAACTGAAGTGGTTTGGCTGCAGTTAGCAATGCAAGTATTTGGGGGTGCACATGGTACCCCTATTTCAGGAAATGGGGGATTGTACAGGGTCCAAACTAGTATCACGGCCAGGCAACCCTATTTGATTCTTCCAACAGTTTTCTGGTAAAATGTACCATTTAGCTACAATACGTATGCTACAGACAGACAACAGACAGACAGATGAAAACAATACTCTACCACAAGCATGACCATTAGCTAAAAAAACTATGAGTAATGTAATGCAAAAAAACAGCATATAGAAGCATACGTACCTGCGTTCTCATCGACACTCATTTCATCTGTTACATCACTCTTGCGGCGACCTTTACTGGATACATCTGTAGCTGACTGGGCATCATTATCATCAGACCAACGTTGCTCTACAGTGCAGAACAGCAGCACATCATAGCTCAACAATCGAACAACCAAACAAAACATTACTCCAATCAATGCCTCAACCAAACCCGAAATGAAACTGATCTGAATAAATGCACAAAACATCAGTTTATACACTTGTTAACGGCAATATTAAAGAACTCGCCCATCGAAAACAGCAAAAATCACAAAAGGTGATATTGCCCGCATCACACTGACTGTGTGTCAATGGAAACTGAGTGAACAGATGAGCAGAGAACTGACCAATGACAAGAGTAAAGACCGAATGCGACCGGCTGGAATGTTCATTCATGCGCGTGAGACCGGTGTGCCGGTAGGTCGACCCTCGCTCCAGGTAGGACATCACCTCATCAACCGTCTCACATTCCACCTCTAGCACTCCGGCTATTACTGCAATGCAAACTCAGTCCATCAATCAATGCGCGACAGCAATGCATGCGTGAAGGCCCGGTGCGAACGAAATCTAAGTTCACAACGATGTTTATTTAGACTCGATGGTGGATGATGCCTGGCACCATATCCAGTGCATGAATTTCAGTACTGAGCGCCACATCCAATGCATGAATTCCAATATTGGCTAAAAATCGCAAATTTTTCCTACCCCCCTCTCATTTAGTGCCCTCATTCGGGGTGACCCCTTTTGAATTTATGGAAAAGCTTTATGTTCCTGAAACTAAAGTCTTCCATTCAGTCGATGGTGAAGATTTGGTGATCCTAGATTGCACCGTTTTTGACTGATCCACCCGCGTGATGAACAGAGAGACGGACAGACAAACATAATTGCGATGGCTAAGAGGTGCTACAGCAGTAGCTGCTGTCACACGTAAAAAGCTCATTTTTATTGTGCTATATACAACAGATAAGTCAAAAGCATAAATGCTAACATGCAACCAAAAACTGACTGAACACTTGTCGCTGCTGCAGTTTCAGTGACAGACAAAAATGCCCCTCTTCTGCAAGTCATTTCTCAACTGATTCATCAACTGCTGCTGACAGTCTGACTATGAACAACGTACAGTTTAATTCTGTTCAGTGGCCCACTAGCCCTACAATGTCGCTGACGCGACAGCGTCACTTTAATCTTTTCATTAGTAATAATAAAAAAAACAATAATAAAAAACCCACCTTATTTTTATCCCACAAAATAAAATGAAACGATTAGTTAAGAAATGAAAGACCTACAAAAACGGAAAGGCATATCAAATCTACAAGCCAGTGGAAGTTTATGTGACATAAGCATACTCTGTTTCGTGTGTTGTTTAATTCAGGAGTAACTCCAAAAATGCAAATCAACAGAACTAAATAGAAACAAACATTGCAGAAAATACGGATAGCCAGTAAGTGACATGTACGTTTGAGCACCTAACTGTCAAATGTTTCTATGCATGACAATCTTAGTGCACTGTGCTATGCCTATTATGGTACGTAGTCTGCAGTATGAAGCTCCAAAAAGCAAGTAAAAACAAAAGCTGAAGTCGAATTTGGTGCATTATAGTTTTAAAATATGTGACATTTGGTGGGGGCAACAATTTTCATTATATTATTTAGTATCAGCTGACCAAATTGGCACATTTTAGTGCAGCCTATGCATGCGTTTATATCTTTTCTGGGGGATCGGGTTGCCTAGGCCCCATGTCTACGCCACTGCATCAGTGAATATTTGCTGATCCTGGCTTTCGCCATCTTGGTATAATACCACAGTGCAGCAGACAGACAGACAGACAATCTCTACTACCTGGTACCTGCACTATGCACAGCTTCGTGCAGGTAAGAACTAAGTTTAATTAAGTTAATTTAATTAAGTTCTTAATGGAAAAGATTAGATATCGAAAAGCAAAACATAAGGAGATAAACCTATTGCATACTAGCAGGCTACATACTAGCCGCTTGGGCGGTCATATATTTTGACTAATAATTTGACAATATATTAGGGTGTTTTTGAAAGAGTAAAAATATGTTATTATTGTCGTAAAGGCAACATGATGAAATGCTGTTTACTGAAATTTTGTTTTAAAGCATGTCGTCTCGTATTTGATTTATTCAGTGCAGTGAGTTGATGCAAAACTGTTGCTGCTATTATAACAAGTTATTTCCGTGTGCGTTCGCTAGGTGACAGCAGGCGGTCACGTTTTTTGGCTAATAATTTCATAACGTGCAATGTTTTGAACATAAAGATTATATATTTGTGATCAGGAGGACATATTCTGTAGATTGGTGGTAAGTTCTTGTAGTGAGAAAAGTTGAGGAGTTAAAAGCAATGATCTGAGTTTCATTCTGCGGACTAACGTTAACTGTTAACTATGCACAAGAACAAATAACTAATTTTTTGTAAAGCCACATCAATCAATGGGTTGTGCCATTACCAGTATTGCCCTTGTTATCTTCACGAATGTGTAGATCTTTTGAGACAGAGTCCAAGTCTAGAAGGTCGTACAACTCTTCCTTGTAGATCTCAACGTACGAAACACGGACTGTGTATTCACGGCCTGTGTTTGCATTCATGATGTCGAACGCTTGTTGCACGGCCCGTGGCATAATGCCCATCTCGTCATCTGTCTGGTTTAACAGAGATCCTCCACCCATTGTGTACGTTTTGCCAGAGCCCTTCAGAAAACACAGCATCAGGTAAACTGTAACGACAAAATATAATGTAGCACATTATACAGTTTACTAACTATTCGCTTTTCTTCACACTCATGCACTTAATCTTACGATGAAAATCTTACATTCAGTCTCATTTATATGCATAAACAAACAACCACAACTTGGTTGACTGAAAACTACCAGTAAGTGTGAAAAAATCAACATCTGACCAAACTCAATTGGAAACAGTCAATGCAAATGTATTATTTGACAACCAATTTCCTTACCGTTTGTCCGTATGCAAACACAGTCGCATTATAACCCTCGAGACAACTTTTCACTAGTGAATCCACACATCGTTCATACAGTTGTTTCTACACAGAAAATCATCTCACCATTTGGACACAACATAACCACAATGCCGAGCCTTCCTCAAGGCTAAGTACTGCCTATGGGAAGCCACAGTTCCTTCAGCACTAGTAAGTGGCGCCATCTAGCGAATGACATTTCATGAATCCAGGCTAACTGGCTCAAGCCATATCATGCACACAACAAAACAAAGAAAAAACAAATGCGACATTTGGCCTATTATCTGGTTATTCAATAATGTTCTAAAAGTTGTCAAAATACATGTTCATGCAAAACTTCATCAAGCTAAGTGCACCAGTATAGCAGTTAGTGTGTTTTAATGTTCAGAAAGTTCTGATTTTGCTGAAAACAATACAGTCGTTGCTGTTGCAAGCAGTGCAGTAACTAAAAAAGCTATATTGGTGCCAGGTTTTTGAAACGAGGGGTAAACCTCGGATTATCTAACCCGAGATCGAAGGGTTACCTCGGGGTTAAATCTCGGTGTAACTTTTTGCATTTTTGCAATGGGGGGTAACCCGGGGTTAGTAACTCCAGGTTTAAAGCCAGGGTAACTTGACAATCTTTGTAAATTGGCATTTGACTGGTCGATTACGACCACATAACTTGGCAAAATGCTGAGTTGATTTATCGCTAATTTATCATTGCAGGCAACAATATGCGGACCATAAAATGTTTTTGCAGACATTACACAATCTCAATTATGATGTTAAACAACAAGAAATTTGAGCTAATGCTCACGAGACGCGTGAAAGCCTATAGCAGTTCCAGTTCAGTAGTTTAGCTGAAAATTGAGGTGTTCACGCTAAGTTAGTATACAGATACCAAATTCTTTATCTGGATCGCATACCAGTAACGATAGTACCTTGGTGCCACCTTGTGAACGATACAGACTTGTGTCGCAGCTCGAAATCGCCAAAAAAATCCATAAAACCCCCTATATTGGCATTAAAATTCATGCAAGGTTACTGAACTTGGTGCCAATCGAGAGCCAGTGTATGACTTCCTATTACTGATTAATAGTATCCTAGGCCCTATCTCGCAGGGTTACAGAGATACAGCGATTTATTGGCAAAAAAGCAAATTTTGCCCACCCCCTCTCATTTAGTACCCTCGTTTGGGGTGACCCCTTTGAATTTAAGGTAAAGCTTTATGGTTCCTATAACTAGAGTCTTCCAAGCAGCCGACAGTGAAGATTTGGTGATCCTAGCTTGCACCGTTTTTGACTGATCCACCCGTGTGACAGACAGACAGACAGATGGACAGAATTGCGATGGCTAGGACGTGCTGAAAGCAGTAGCTGCTTTCGTGCGTAAAAATGATGTTAAACGAAATAAGCTAAAAAGCATATTATTAAACGTAATTTTAAAATAATAATGTTGCACAAAATATTTATGTTTCATTTTCAACTTAATCAGAACACCTGTTACAACTTGAAATTTGCTATTAATATTACTAGACAGCCGAATAGATTAACGAATCGTCATCGAAGTAGTTGCAGTGAGCCATTTTGCTTGTCTCGAGTTTGCCCCTGGTTTACCCCTGGGGTAACCCTCTGATGATGAGGGGTTAACTTTCAGCTTGGTTTAAACAAGGGTTAGCGGTTGCAAAAGCACAATTTTTGCTTAACCCAGGGGTAACACTTGATTGAGAGTTACCCCTGGTTTACGACTTGTTTCAAATACTTGGCATAAGTAACTGACCATGACTTTCCTTCTTGACTAAATTCAAATGACAAATTATGCAACAAAATTATATAATATCAAAATAACAATACAAGTAACAGAAAGTTAGCGTAATACCTGTGCTAATTTGGATGGAAGAACGTGATTAAATGTGAAAGATTTATCTTTGCCAATTACCAGCTGATTATTGCTTGGTATGACTCGAACACAAACAGATTCACCCGCAAGCTGCTCCTTCTGTAGCAACGGTCGAACCTAACATGCAAACAGGTTGCGTGTCTATAATTCTAAGGTTCAACAGTCAGAAAGTATACACTGCAACCAACATGCATTTAACCCCAGCCCTAATCCTAACCCAAAATCTAACTCTAACCCTATTTTAGAGGAAACATGGACGTCGTGGAGATTGAGTCAATGCCTGTAAAAGTGTTTAGGACTTAATCTTACTACCCCCGGTAGCTTGGCAGGCCTTGCAGTTTATGTTATGGATTTGTAACTGTTAATTTTTACCAAACTCATGGACCACAAAATGCTTAATTTTAATAGAAGACAGATAATAACAAAATCCTGATACTTTATACAGCATAGCCAAAGTGAAAAAGACAGAAAGCTAAAAGATGACAACAAAAAATACCATTCACTACATGTATATAGAACTTAGTCTACTAGTGTCTAACATCAGAGAGTTCAGCATTCCAATATATGTCAACTGGTCATGTTGCATATAATATGGCATAAAACCAAAGTACCAAAAAATTAAAATTCAGCACGACTGTGTATATAATTTGACTGTTAGTCAAAATACGACGTAGTTTTACTCCTAACTGTATACTCACCCTAACAGCAACTTGTACATTGACCTCCTGCATCTTAATTCTAACATCTGATACCAAAATCTGTTCACACAATCACAGACATGAAACAGGCAGGCATTTGCAAACTAATTCACATCAAAAAGTTCACCCAAATAACAGCTTCACTAATGTACAATTGCTAAATATTTTCTAGGCTAAAGAACGCAAGTGTTTCTAGTGTTCATTTTCATCAGAAATAAATGTCGAAGGCTAATGATCGCCTACGTGGAGCAGCCATGGAGTCTGGGGGTTTGGTCTGCAGCTGCTGTCACCGTAAGCTCAATTCATGCTCATGCTTACTTTTTATAGCACTCAGCGATAAAAGTATTTTAATTCAGTCCTAACGTCTATATGAAAAAAAATTTACGGCACTGATTAATTAAATCATCTATCGCTCGTGCAAAGTGGAAGTGGACTGTCAAAAGTGGAGTCACAGTAAATAAAACACATACACATTCACCTGTTAGCTCTGTAAATAGTAAAGCAAAGTAAAGCACAGTAAATAGAAGTCTGACTTTCCTATTCTGACAAGAATATTTGGTATTTGAGATTACTCAAGCCAAAACAACATCAAATATTTCTAGAGTTGAAGTTTTCTGTTTATAATTCATAAATAATTACTAAAAGCAACGTGGACATAAAAGCGTCCACTGCTAATAAACTGCACTCTTAGCCCAATTCTGCATGCCTAGCCTAGTGCTGCAAGTTAAGCTGATTTGCAGTGTATGCTGCAGTGTATCTAAGTGTACGTGATCTGTGCACAGTAACTTTGTGACCGAATAAAGACCGTGCATGTGCACGGTAAATACAACTGACAGCATTTATGACATTTTTGTTCTGTGCAGACTTGCAGGTCTAACTATAGTTAGTCTTACAGTGTAGTATTCTAGTTTGAAGTTAGCTACTTTAACTGAACACTCAGCGTATTCAGAGTCGAGGGGGGGGGGTAACGCCGATCTTAAACAGAAAGCAGGTACAAGACATCAGTGCTAAGTTTCGATGTGAGGTAGTTAGAAATGGCAAAGTCAAAAAATTGGAATTTTACCCCCGATCGCCGATCTGAATGTGTCACTGTGTATGTGCAAACAGATCTGCAAGGGGTCACTAGCGCTACACGTAATACAGTAGGATTAATTATTATATTATTAGGGTTAGAGCTACAGTTAGTGTTAGGGTTTATGGTTAGGGTTGCGGTTAGGTTTAGGGTTACGGTTAGAGTATTTGATGGTGACGTGATGACAGATGGACAGCCATATTAAGCATGTTACATTAAATATGTATTGAAGTCAACTGGTCTGAGTCAGCAAACTTGGCCGACTGCATGCAACCCATGATATGCTGTAAGGATTGAGGTCGTCAGTAAGCCAGCTGCAGTGACGGCATGTGTTTGCGGCAGTATGACCACCGACAGGCACTTGTACCGCCACAGACACATGCTGGCCTAGGGGTTACCAACCTGTCCTTGGATCATTGCATTCTAAATTACTTTTTTGCATACTATCTTGTCTTAATAGTCGACATCTAAGACAAAATTTGTGGATTTTTGCTTAATTTTTGCTCACGAGTGATTTAAAGTGACCTAGTGTTACCGATGGCTGTAATTGTTATCGGTAAGACCGAGCCACTTTAAAATCGCTCGTGAGCAAAAATTTCAGTTAAGGTTGGGGTTAGGGTCAGGATTTAGGGTTAGGGATAGGGTTAGGGTTAGTGTTAGCTATGTTACCTGGTCATATATTTCACATTTAATCGCGGACATTTCATCAAACATGAAAACGTAAACAAGCATAGAATATTGACACACTGTGATTAGTATACCTCACATTTGTGAATATGTTATGCTACTTTGTGACGTTCAATATTTTTCTGCTTCAGATGTTGATGTTGACAAATTCTGTTTCACTTGCATTAAAACTCGAATGACGCTAAGTTAAAACGATTAAATCAATGACTGCAACGCCGATCCATCAGAAAAGGTACGTTTAATATGCTACGTCGAACAGAATTTCGCTAAAATTATACATGACGTCGCATTGGCTATCGAAAGACAATGCCACATCTACGCCAATTCTTGCTGTTTTACTGTAAAAAATCTCTCTGAACAACAAATAACAAAAAACAACAATTTTATTACAGATAATAACTCATAAGATGTAAATCTTTGCAAAAAACGTTTTTTGAATTTGAGGACAGGTTGATAACCTTTTACCCACATGCCGTCATGGCAACACGCCTTGGAGTGTTCAGATCCGAAAGTATCAATTTTTGCACACTTTTCAGACCGCCGATCTGAAAGTATCATTTTTGTCCAGCACCAGTCTACCTCACTCCAAACATGCAGAGCACAAGAGGGCATGGTAGCAGGTTTTGCATTCCAGCTGGGTGTGTTGATGCCATTAGACACAGCTTCTTTCCAGTTACCATCCGGATATGGAATAACCTGCCTTCTGATGTCGTCATGTCTCC